>Ga0066835_10000202_pt1 | contig 11782 bp, 13 predicted proteins | sample ETNtaG_3_FD_67280 | JGI IMG/M metagenome (GOLD analysis project Ga0066835, IMG submission 67280) | Marine microbial and viral communities from oxygen minimum zone, Eastern Pacific Ocean - ETNP201302SV84 | ecosystem: Environmental > Aquatic > Marine > Unclassified ... | reverse complement strand
CCAGGGATGTTTTTTGAAATCGTTGATGAAATTAGAAATATTAATATTGCATCAAATAGAAACAATGATCTCATGGTTGAGTTAGATAAAAGAATTAAGAAATTAAAAAATATTTCATACATCTTGATTGCTTTATTGGGAGTAACAATTATTTTCCTGTACCTAAATTGATTTATATTTATTTTTAAAAAGGTTAAGATAAAAGTATGTTTTCAGGTCCATGGGAAATACTTTTAATTCTTGCACTTGTCTTGCTAATTTTTGGTGGCAAAAAAATAAGAACTTTAGGTTCTGATCTTGGTGCTGGATTAAAAGGTTTTAAGAAATCCATGAAAGACGATAGTGAAGACGACCAACAAAATAATAATTAATTAATCACAACTTGTTTCAAATAGGCTTTCCTGAATTACTAACACTGCTTGTTCTGATGCTCTTGCTTGTTGGGCCAAAAAGATTGCCTGAGGTCACAAAGTTTTTTATTCAGATTGGTTCTAAATTTAGATCCCAGTATGAAAAGATTTCGAATGAAATAAATAATGAAATTGGGACAGAAGAAATCAAAAAAGATATATTCAATGATATGAAATTACAAGAGCTTGAGCTAGAGGAAAATGAGGATAATGATGGAGGAAAGTGATCTCATAGGTCATTTATCTGAGCTGCGTAATCGTTTAATTAAGGCTTTAATTTTCTGCCTGGTTTTATTCGTTTTTATGTTCCCTTTTGCTGATGATATTTATGTCTTGTTCTCTAAACCTCTCATAGAATCTCTGCCCGAATCTTCTGATTTAATTGCCATTGGTGTAGGGTCACCATTCATTGTTCCAATTAAGTTAATAATTTCAATAAGTATCCTCATATCAATACCTTACATCATTTATCAGATATGGTTGTTTGCAAAACCTGGCCTACTAGAGGGTGAAAAGAAACTGATGCTTCCTTTTGCAATAAGCTCTTTTATACTTTTTTATTTAGGGGCTATCTTTGCATTTTATATTGTTGTTCCAGTCCTGATAAGTTTCTTTATAAACACAGCTCCTGAATCTGTAAAGATAATGACGGACATAAGCCAGTTTTTTAATTTTGCTATCAAAATAATTATTGGTTTTGGTATCGCTTTCCAGGTTCCAATCTTTACAATTATTTCAGTAAGGCTTGGTATTTTTTCAAAAGAAACTTTAAGAAATTCTAGGCCATATTTCATAATCTTATTTTTTATCATTGGGATGTTTTTAACACCGCCCGATATCTTGTCTCAAGTATTTTTAGCGCTGCCTATGTGGATGTTATTTGAGCTTGGTATTCTTGTTTCTAAGGATAAGGATTAAAGACCTAATCTGCCTTTCCAGTCTTTAGAGGATTCACTTTTTTCTTCGAGAATTCTCTCAACCATTTCTTCACAATTATCAGTAATAATTAACTCATCAAGATTTTCCTGAGTTATAAAACCTTCATTAACAGCTTTTTCAAACCATGCAATTAGATGATTATAGTATCCATCTGTATTTAATAATCCAACTGGTTTATTTATTATGCCAAGCTGATTGCTTGCTAAAATTTCTGCTAGCTCATCAAGTGAGCCGACACCTCCTGGCAGAACTAAAAAAGCATCAGATCTTTTCATGAATTCATCCTTTCTTTCTAGTAGTGAATGAGTAACTACTAAGTCATCAATTCTTGGGTTTGTTAGTTCAAGGTTATGAAGAGATTCCATAGTTATGCCAGTAACTTTTGAATTATTATTCTTTGCCTCATCAGAAATAATTTTCATAATGCCAACATTGCCTCCACCAAAAACAACATCTACTCCGTTTTTTGAAAGTAACGCTGTTATCTTTTTTGCCTCTGACGCATAGTTAGGATTTGTGCCTTCGTGTGCTCCACAGAAAATTGAAATATTTTTAACCATTTTTTAAGTCCTAAAATTGAATGTTATTGGTCCTTGATTTGTTAAGGTTATATTCATTATCTCACCAAACTTACCAGTTTGGACATTTAAAGATGAGTCTCTAAAGATTTGAACAAATTCATCATATATTTCTTTTGCTTTGTTTGGCTTAGCTGCTTTATGAAAGCTTGGTTTATTGCCTTTATTGGTAATTGCAGCAAGAGTAAATTGACTTATTATCATAACATCTTCTTCTAACTCCCTTAAACTTGCAGACATCATGCCTCTATCTCCTTCTAAAATACAGAAATTTAATATTTTCTCTGACATCTTTACTGCATGATCTGAGTTATCTCCGCTTTCGACACACAAAAGTATTAATACTCCTTCTTCAATTTCAGAATAGATATTGTTGTTTATCTCAACTTTTGCTTCTGAGACCCTTTGAACGGTAGCAATCACTCGCTATCTATCTTCAAGTTTGATATCCCATTGCCCAAGTGCTGCTAGTTTATTCATTTCAGCCCTGTGAGATAGCTCATCTTGAGCTATGAAGAGATTTTCGTTTTTACCTGACCAAGCTTTCAGAGCGCTTTGCTGAAGAGCTCGCCCATATGAGAAGCTAAGTTTCCATGGGAACTCGCCTATCTTATTCATTTCATTTAGATGAGCAGTTGCTTCAAGCTCTGTTTGTCCTCCTGATAAAAAAGCAACTCCAGGAAGATCAGAAGGAATATTCTCTTTGAGGCACTTTACAGTCATTTCAGCCACTTCTCTGATTGCTACTTTTTCAGATAGAGAACCAGGAGTGACCATGCTTGGTTTTAGTATTGTGCCTTTTATGTTTGCGCCATTGTTTGCAAGAGCATCAAAAAGAGCTTGAAAAGATCTTGCGCAAGCATCATAGGAAAGATTAATTGAATGATCTCCATCCATTAAAACTTCAGGCTCAACTATTGGCACCATATTATTAGATTGAGCAATTAAAGCATAATCTGCTAATGCTTTAGCATTTGCATTAATACAATCATCTGATGGCATGCTGTCTCCAATTCTTATTACCGCACGCCACTTTGTAAATTTTGCCCCTAAAGAATCATATTCGGAACATCTTTCATCGAGCCCATCCAGCCCCTGAGTCACTACTTCATCTGATCCGTCAACAAGAGGCACTAAGCCTTTATCAACCTTAATGCCTGGAAGGGCGCCTGAATTAATTATTAATTCTTTAAGAGGAGTGCTATCTTTAGCGTCCTGCCTTAGGGTTTCATCAAATAAAATTACTCCGCCAATGTTTCCTTTCATGCCTTTTGATCTAAAAAGCATCTCTCTGTAATCTCTTCTATTGTCTTCTGAATTTTCAACTCCAATAGAATCAAATCTTTTGCCACATGTTGGATTACTTTCGTCTGCGGCAAGAATTCCTTTACCGTCAGAAACTATATAATTTGCAATTTCTTCTAATGACATTTTTAGCCTCCTAAAGCCTCAATTGATGGGAGTATTTTGCCTTCCATATATTCTAAAAAAGCCCCTCCACCTGTTGAACAGTATGATACCTCATCTTTATTAATAAATTTGTTTATAGCAGCTATAGTTTCTCCACCTCCAGCAAGTGAAAAAGCTTTAGACTTTGCAATAGTTGTAGCTAATTGATGTGTGCCTTTCTGAAAAGGCTCTTTTTCAAAAACTCCTATTGGCCCATTCCATAAAATAGTTTTTGAGCTTTTAAGGATTTCCGACATATTGCTACTTAAATTAATATCAAAAATCTTATCGGAACTGCTAACAGAGTCTATATTTTTGATGGTTGTGTAATTGCTATCAATAGAATCAGCAACTATAACTTTATTAGGTAATATTATTTTGCTGGAATTAAAAAGCTCTTCAGCGATTTCAATCATGTCATTTTCTACAAGAGACTCGCCAACATTGAAGCCTTGAGATTTTAGAAAGGTGTTAGCAATCCCGCCGCCAACAATAATGAAATCTGCTTTTGAGTTTAAATGAGCTATAAGTTCAAGCTTTGTTGAAATTTTTGAGCCTGCAATAACTGCTGTGAATGGGCTCTCAATATAGGTTAAAGCCTTATTAAGTGAGTTAATCTCTTTCTCTAAAAGAAGTCCAGCACATGAAAACTTTGCTTGTTGAATAGCTGAGTGTGTGGAAGCTTGTTTACGGTGAGCAGTTCCAAAGGCATCAAATATATAAATATCTCCTTTGTTTGCTAGCTGATTGCCAAGCTCTTCATTATTGTCTTTCTCGCCGACAAGAAATCTTAAATTTTCTAATAGTTGTATTTGAGTTGTATTAAAAATGTCGCTGCTGGATAAGGAATCAATAAGATCAATTTCATGATTTAAGATTTCAGATAACTTTTCAGCAACCGGATGCATTGAAAGGTTTATATCAAACTTACCCTCCTCAGGCCTCCCAAGATGTGATATTAAAAGGACTTTACAATTCTTATCTAAGAGATATTTAATTGTAGGTACAGAGGCGCTGATTCTGGTTGAATCTAATACTCGCTTGTCTTGAATAGGAACATTTAAATCTAATCTCAAGACCACGTTCTTATTACTAAGATCCTGGTCTTTTAGTAATCTCATTTATTTAAAAGTTCTTTTGCCTTTGAAACAATATTCCCAGCTGTAAAGCCGAACTCCTCAAAAAGCATTTTTGCGGGTGCAGATTCCCCAAATGTTGTCATCCCAATAACAAAGTCATCTCTTCCCAAGATTTTATACCATGAGTTTGGGTGGGCAGCTTCAACAACAATAGATGGCAGATCTTTTTGAATTACTTTATTTTGATATTCCAAATCTGCTTCAAGAAACCTATCTAAACATGGCATTGAAACCACATTCGCTTTTATGCCCAATTGATCAAGATCTTTAGCTGATTGAATAGCTAATTGCAGCTCGCTTCCAGACGATATAATGTTAAGCTCTGCATCTTCATCTTTTTGCACCAAATATCCTCCTTTAGAGATATCAGCAATTCTCTCCTCACTTATTTTTGTCTGCGGAAGTCCTTGTCTACTGAGAATAAGGCAACTAGGGGATTTTGATAAGATTGATTCTTTCCAAGCTACTGCAGTTTCTTTTAGATCAGCTGGCCTCCAGTTATGTAAATTTGGTGTTGCTCTGAGTGTAACCAAATGTTCAATAGGTTGGTGTGTTGGGCCGTCCTCTCCTAAGCCGATTGAATCATGAGTAAAGACATATATGTTTGGTAAATTCATCATTGCAGATAATCGCACTGCATTTCTCGCATAATCCATAAAAACTAGGAAGGTTCCACCATATGGCCTAATACCGCCATGGAGACTCATTCCGTTCATGATAGTAACCATGCCAAACTCTCTTACGCCATAGTAAATGTGAGATCCGCTAGGATTGTTGGGAGTTAGTTCAGTGTTATGTTTGGAGAAAGTATTATTAGATCCTGTTAAATCGGCAGATCCACCAACTAGCTCAGGCAGGTCAGCACAAAAATGATCAAGACAAATTTGAGATGCTTTTCTGGTTGCGATTGGATCTTCTTGTGACAAACAATCTCTTAAAAAATTATCAAACTTTTCATTAAACTCATGAGGCAGCTCTGAATTAAATCTTCTTTCCAACTCATCGAATTCCTTTGGATACTTTTCTTTATAAGTTTTCAAAAGATTTTCCCAAACTTCCTCCTTTTTTGAGCCCTGATCTTTTGCATTCCAGGCATCATAAATATCTTCGGGTATTTCAAAAGGAGTATGCTCCCAATTTAGCTTTTCTCTAGTTATTGCAATTTCATCATCACCTAAAGGACTTCCATGAATACCAGCAGTTCCTGATTTGTTTGGAGAACCAAACCCGATAGTCGTCTTACAACAAATCATTGATGGTCTTTCAGTTTCTTGCTGAGCTTCTTCAGTGGCTTTATTAATTTCATCTATATTATGGCCATCAATCTCAATTACATGCCATCCATAGCTTTGAAATCTTTGTTTTGTGTTGTCGGTAAACCACAGATCAATTTCTCCATCTATTGATATTCCATTTTGATCATAAAAACATATGAGTTTTCCGAGTTTATGTGTTCCAGCAAACGAGCAAACCTCATGAGAGATACCTTCCATTAGACAACCATCGCCAAGGAAAGCATAAGTAAAATGATCTATTATTTTTATATCTTTTTTGTTAAATGTTGCTGCAAGATTTTTTTCAGCTAAAGCAAAACCAACAGCATTTCCAATACCTTGGCCCAGCGGACCAGTAGTTGTTTCAACGCCTATATCAATATCATATTCAGGATGACCCGGTGTCTTTGATTTTAGTTTTCTAAAGTCTTTTAGGTCATCAATTGATAAATCATAGCCAGTTAGATGAAGTAAGCTATATAGAAGCATAGAACCATGGCCATTTGACAAAACAAATCTGTCTCTGTTAATCCACCTTGGGTTATTTGGATTATGTTTTAGGTTATATCTCCACAAAGAAACAGCTATGTCGGCCATACCCATTGGCATTCCAGGATGACCACTGTTAGCAGCTTGAACTGCATCAATTGAAAGAAATCTTATCGCGTTTGCTAGGTCTTTGTTGTCCAACTTTTATTCTTAAAGTTAAAGTACCGTTATAATAATATGAATTTGTCCAGATTTATATACATTCATCTAACACAAAAGGGTAGAATTCAATAATTAAACTTATGGAATACGAATTTACTAGCGAAAGCGTGAGCATCGGTCATCCTGATAAAGTCGCTGACTTAATTTCGGATGCAGTTGCTACCTTTCTTCTATCAAAAAATATTTCTCATAGAGCTGCAATAGAAACTCTAGTAACTACAAATATGGTTACGATAGCGGGTGAATATAAAAGTAATAATTTCGATAAGGATGAGATAGAAAAAATAATAAGGAATGTTGTAGCCAAAATTGGATATGAGCAAGAAGGTTTCCATCATGAACATTTAAATATCTACAATGAGCTGCATGGGCAGTCTCCTGATATAGCCTTAGGAACTGACAATTTTGGTGCTGGTGATCAAGGCCTTATGTTTGGGTATGCTTGCTTGGAAACCGATAACTATATGCCAATGGCTATCTATTTATGTCATAAGATATTAAAAAGAGTCCAAAACGAAAGAGAAAATCATGCATGGATCCTTCCCGATAATAAAAGCCAAGTAACTCTTACTTACAGCGATATTAATAAGCCAGAAAATATAGAAAAAATAGTTTGTAGTACGCAACATTCCGATGATGTTGATATTGAGCACGTAAGAAAAAAAATAGAGGAAATAATTAGAGATGAAATAATAGAGGACCTTAGTTCTACAGAGTTTCTTATAAATCCAACTGGCAGGTTTGTTGTTGGGGGGCCTGATGGAGATACTGGCTTAACTGGTAGAAAAATAATTGTTGACACATATGGAGGTTACGCCCCTCATGGAGGCGGTGCATTTTCAGGAAAAGATTGCACCAAAGTAGATAGATCTGGTGCATATATGGCTAGATATCTTGCAAAAAATATAGTTTCAAGCGGCAGAGCTTCTAACGCAACTGTGCAATTAAGTTATGCTATTGGTGTTGTTGAGCCGACAAGTGTTTATGTTTATGCTGATGGAAAAGTCAGGCCTGATCTTGCAAATTGGATAAAAGAAAATGTAGATCTTTCCCCTAAAGGAATAATAGATAAATTTCGTTTATTCGAACTAGACTTAACTGAAACAACGCTATATGGACACTTTGGAAGGGATAATCTCCCATATGAAAGGTTGGATTTATTTTAGGATTAAATTATGAAAGAAGATTATAAAGTTGCTGATATTACCTTAGCAGAATTTGGAAGAAGGGAGGTGTCTCTTGCCGAAAATGAAATGCCTGCTTTAATGGCGCTCAGAGAAAAATATAAAGATGAGCAACCATTATCAGGAGCAAAGATTATGGGCTGTATACACATGACAATCCAAACGGCTGTTTTAATGGAAACCTTAATAGATCTTGGAGCAGAAATTAGGTGGTCGGGTTGTAATATTTTCTCCACTCAAGATCATGCCGCTGCTGCAATGGTTGAGAGAGGTATACCTGTTTTTGCTTGGAAGGGCCAAACTGATGAAGAGTTTGATTGGTGTATAGAACAAACTATTCTTAAAGATGGCAAGCCATGGGATGCAAATATGATTCTTGATGATGGTGGTGACCTAACTCATATGGTTCATACAAAGTATCCTGAGATGCTAGAAACTATTCATGGAATTTCTGAAGAGACAACAACTGGCGTCCATAGGCTGAAAAAGATGTTAGAAAAAGGTGAGTTAAAAGTTCCTGCAATAAATGTAAATGACTCTGTAACAAAATCAAAAAATGATAATAAATATGGTTGCAGACATAGCCTTAATGATGGAATTAAGAGAGCTACAGATATGCTTTTATCTGGAAAGAAGGCACTGGTAATTGGGTATGGCGATGTAGGTAAGGGCTCAGCAGCTAGCTTAGCTCAAGAGGGAATGGTTGTCAGAGTAACCGAAACTGATCCTATATGCGCTATGCAAGCATGCATGGATGGATTCTCACTTGTTTCATGTTACAAGGATGGAAATGTTACTGGAAAAGAAGGTGATATTAATAAAGATCTTCTTCAAGATACTGATATTTTGGTTACAACAACTGGTAATGTTAATGTTTGCGATTCAGCAATCCTAAATTCTGTCAAAAATGGAGCAGTGGTTTGTAATATTGGTCACTTTGATACTGAAATAGATACTGTTTATATGAAAGACGTCTGGTATTGGGAGGAAATAAAGCCTCAAGTTCATCGAGTCTTTAGAGACTGCCCGCCTGACCAGGAGCCTGATCTTACGAGTAAAAACTATATACTCTTGCTAGCCGAAGGGAGACTTGTAAATCTAGGAAATGCTACCGGCCATCCAAGCAGGATCATGGATGGTTCCTTCGCTAATCAAGTCCTTGCTCAAATGTATTTATATGAGAAAAGTTTTGCAAAAATTAATGATGAGGAAAAGAAAAAATCTTTAATAAAGGTTACAGTTTTGCCAAAAAAGCTTGATGAAGAAGTCGCGGCTCTTATGGTTCAAGGGTTTGGAGGTGTTGTTACAAAGCTAACTGATGAACAAGCCGATTATATTGACGTTCCTAAGGAAGGTCCCTTCAAAGAAGATTCTTATAAGTACTAGAGGATAAAAGGCTTATATCCTAAAATTGCTTATAATAAATTATGAGTAACAAAATAAATGATAAAGATGTTGAGCTTTATCTTTTAAAAAATACTGATTTTTTTCTTACCAGGGAATCAATAGTTAGCGAGCTTAACTTTAAACACTCACCTGGGAAAGCTGAGTCTCTACTAGAGAGGCAGGTAAGAAAGCTAAGAAGTGAGCAAAAAGATCTTCTGAATAGTCTGTCGGTTTTCTTATCGAATGCATCTGAAAATGAGGACTTATTCTCAAAATCAAAAGCCTTAATCTTAAAAGTAGTAACTGCGGAGGATGAAGACACTTTAGTTGAGCTAATGCCTAAAAGTTTAAAAAAGATATTTGATGTTGATGAAGCATATTTAAAATTTTTTACTAATAGTGAAATGAATAGTCTTGAGGAAAGCACAGGAATGACTTTTTCTGCAGGTGAAACAAAACATGGCAGTTTTGCTAATGAAAAAATCCGAATCCTTTTCGGAGATGATTCTATTAAGTCAGTTGTAATAAGCGTTTTTAAAAACAAGAATAAAATTGGCTTACTTCTTGTTGGCTCAAAAGATAAGACCAGATATCTTGGAGATGAAGATACAACTTTTATTGAATTTATTAGAGATATAACAGAAGCTAAACTAAAGACTTTTCCAGCTTAATGTCCAAAAAATCTTTTATTGATAATCTTATTGATGACTATTTAAGTTTTTTAAAGGATATAAAAAATCTTTCAGATAATTCTATAAAGGCTTACAAAAGAGATATTTCTAAATTTAGGAACTTTCTTGTATCAAATAAAATTAATAAATTAAATGACATATCTGAAGAAATATGTAGTTCATGGATAGGCTCTCTCTATTCTATGAATATCGGTGCAAGAAGCATTCAAAGACACTTGTCTTCTGTTAAAGGTTTTTTTAAATATCTTCAAAAGAATCACCGAATTAATCAGTCCCCATTTGAGCTTATCTCAGGGCCAAAGACGGAAAAAAAACTTCCTGATACTTTGACGCCTGAGCAGATTAATAGATTATTAGATTTTAAACCTATCTCATCAATTGAAATAAGAGACCTTGCAATAATAGAATTAATGTATTCCTCGGGATTAAGGGTTTCTGAAACAGTTAATGTGGATATCAAGGATTTTGAAGAAGATAAGAATTTTTTAAGGGTTATTGGTAAAGGATCTAAAACTCGTTTAGTGCCCTTGGGGAGATTTGCAATAAGTGCGATTGATAACTGGGTAGAAGAAAGAAAGAAAATAACTAATAAAGATGGAGCACTATTTGTAAATAAAGCTGGGGGTAGACTGACAACACGCAGTGTCCAACTTCGCTTGAAAAAACTTGCAATAAAGCAAGGACTGCCGCCTATCAATCCACATATGCTGAGGCATAGCTTTGCAACTCATATGCTTGAATCATCTGGCGACCTAAGGTCAATACAAGAACTATTAGGTCATAGTTCTTTATCAACCACTCAAGTATATACAAACTTAGATTATCAACATCTTGTTAAGATTTATGATAAGTCACACCCAAGAGCAAAAAAATAAACATGAATGAAAAAATTAAAGCTATAACTTTTGACCTTGATGACACTTTCTGGGATGTAAAACCAGTATTAATAAATGCTGAGATGAAAACCAGAAAATTTATAGAGGACAAGATTGGAAAATTAGAGTGGGGGTCTTGGGAAGAATTCAAACTAATAAGAGAAAAGCTTATTGTTGAAGATGCATCATACGAATTCGATGTTGGGAAACTCAGAAAAAAATTATTATTAATGAAAATACAAGAACGTGTATCTGACGAAGAAGCTGCAAATGAGCTATCAGAAGGTGCTTTTCAATTATTTTTTCAGGAAAGAAATAAAGTAGAGTTTTTTCCCTCTGTTTTGGATGAAATTAAGAAACTTTCTCAAATATATAAGTTGGGATGTCTAACAAACGGTAATGCTAATATTGAAATAATTGGTATTAATAAGTTTTTTAAATTTAATATTTCTTCAAAAGATGTAAGTGCAAATAAGCCAAGTGAAAATCACTTCCATAAAGCAATTGAGCTATTAGGGGTTAGTAAAGAAGAATTATTGCATATTGGTGATCACAAAATTAATGATATGCACGGAGCAATTAGTTATGGCGTTGAAGCCCTTTGGTTTAATCCAAGTAAAGAAATTTGGGATCTTGAAGGTGTAGAGAAACCTCCAGAGTTCAGCACATGGCAAGGGCTAACGGAAAAAATTGATAGTCTTTACAGTTGATTTAGATAGCCTTGAAGTCTGTCATTATTCATTAGGAAATTCGCACTATAGCTCGATGCTGCACTTCGAATCTCTTCCATATTGACTGCCTCGCCAACCTGAATAACTCCAACCATTGCCATAATAAGATGAGGGTCACATTGGTAGACATATACTCCCTCTTTATCCAAAGTAACACTTATATCCTGACTCAATTGGCTAGCCCAACTAGCTGCACCAGCTGGCACCATACCATCAACAGATACAGAGTTATGTGCTGCATCTGTAGCTTTAAAGTGAATGGTGTCACCAACAGAAACCTTTATTACGGCTGGCTCAAAAATCATTTGTCCGCCTTCTCCTGAATTAAGCATTTTTACAATATGCTCTGAACCTTCAGACAACTCTACTTTTACAACATCTTCTGCAGCAGTTTCTTCCATCATTGAAGGAATC
>Ga0066835_10000199_pt1 | contig 11817 bp, 11 predicted proteins | sample ETNtaG_3_FD_67280 | JGI IMG/M metagenome (GOLD analysis project Ga0066835, IMG submission 67280) | Marine microbial and viral communities from oxygen minimum zone, Eastern Pacific Ocean - ETNP201302SV84 | ecosystem: Environmental > Aquatic > Marine > Unclassified ... | reverse complement strand
TATTAGAGGAGATAGTTTGTTTAGATCATCATAAGCAGTTACTATATTTACCATTATCTGACCAGTGTTTGAACCAAAGCGAAGCATTAAAAATCTTAAGAAACCAATATGAGTTTTAGGATCATATGGCTTTAACTCAGGATTTTTGAGACATACATTCCTAGCTATGGATAATATCTTATTACCAATTTCAGGCTGTATATGACAATTGTGAATATCAAGTATTTTATCATATCTCCCGGTCATATGGAGACCTAATGCAAATGACCTATCTACACCCTGCGGTTCTGTCTCTAGCACCCACCTATTGGGTGAAAAGGTAAACTCCATTTTATTCCTATAATTAAAGATAATATCTGATTTAACTATATCAGAAAGCTTAAAATCAGAAAAGCCACCTAACCTTCGAAAAGCATCTTCGACCTGATTTGACTTTTCCAATACCTGCTTACTATAGGAAAGATTTTGAATCTTACTACATATGTAATAATGATTACATTTTACTTTTGCAACAAATGTGGATTCTTCTAATACTTTGAATACATTCGCTTCGGCATAGCCTTTTCTTTTTTTATATATTCGAGCGAGAACTTTTTGACCTGGTATTGCGCTCTTAACAAAAATAACGAAATTATCTTTTCTAGCTATACCCATCCCTCCATACGCAAGAGACTCTATATCCAACTCTAACTCTTGCCCTCGTTTAATTAATTCTGGCATATTCTTTAACAATTTTTATGGAAGAACTAGTTCCAATTCTACTTGCACCTGCTTTTACCATTTTATCAAAATCCACATAAGACTTTATCCCGCCACTGGCTTTGACGCCCATTTTTTTACCAATGGCTCCTTTTATTAACTCTATGTCATTGACTGTAGCACCCCCATGAGAAAATCCTGTAGATGTTTTTACAAAATTTGCTCCTGAATTTTCAGCTATTTGACTAGCTACTAATTTCTCTTTATCAGTTAAAAGACAGGTTTCTATAATTACTTTAACACAATTTCCTTCAGCTGCAGAAACAACCCGAGAAACTTCTTCCGCCACAATTTTAATATTCCCATCTTTTAAGGCTCCAATATTAATTACCATGTCTAATTCCTGTGCGCCTTGGTGAATGAGAAAACGAGACTGGGCATATTTCATCTCAACAGAATCTGCACCAAGTGGAAAACCAATTGTTGTTCCAATTTTAACCTCGCTACTATTTAATAAAGAAGCTGCATAAGGAACATATACTGGATTTACAAAAACCGAAAAAAAATTATTTTTAACCGCTTCAATACAAGTATTTTTAATTTCAACTTCTTGAGCATCTTGTCTTAGAAATGTATGATCAATCAGACTTGTTATATTTTTCATTGGACTCTTTCGATAATTAATGGGAGAGACTTAGGTTTCTTTAATGATATCTTGTATGATCCCTTTATAAAATTGCTAATTATACAAAACTGATCTTCTGTTTTTAAATAAATGGTTAATATTTTTTGCCCTTTTTCTACCCAATCTCCGACTGATGCATTAATTTTAAAACCTAGGCTATGATCTATTTCATCTCCTCTCTTTTTCCGGCCTCCACCAACTAGCGTTAAAGCTTGGCCCAATATAAGAGTATCAAAAGCAGAGACATAACCAGCCTTTTCAGCTTTAATATATTTTTTGAAACCTGCTATGATCAAATCATTGGAATAAGTTTTAATAAAATTTATTGGTCCGCCTAGATTACTTACCATCTTATTAAAACATTCTGCGGGGTACCCTTCAGATAATTTATTTTGTGCTAGTTTTTTACCTAACTCTATTGAATCACAAATCCCATTATTAAAAAGCATGTCTCCTGCTAGCTCTATTATTAATTTATTTAATCGCATATTTCTTTTTTTGCCAACAAGAAAATCAACCGCTTCTTTTACCTCAACTGAGTTTCCTGTTGTAAAGCCTAGTGGTTGATTCATATCGGTTATTAACGCTGAGGCTTTCAACCCAATTTTTTTTGAAACTAAGACGATGCTCTCTGCTATTTCTTTAGCAAATGAAAAATTTTTAGCAAATGCCCCATTGCCTGTTTTTACATCCATAACAAGTCCTGATATCCCTGCTGCAATCTTTTTTGATAAGATAGAGGCAGTTATCAGCGGAACTGATTCAATCGTAGCAGTAACATCTCTTATAGCATAAAAAATCTTGTCTGCAGGAGCCAGGTTATTAGTTTGACCTATAATTCCACATCCCACATTTTCTACAATATTTTTGAATTTATTCTCTTCTGGCGATGTATTATAACCAGGTATAGACTCCAATTTATCAATTGTGCCTCCCGTATGCCCCAATCCCCTACCTGCAATCATTGGTACAAATAAGCCACAAGATGCAACGATTGGAGCTAAAATCAAACTCACTTTATCACCAACTCCTCCAGTTGAATGTTTATCAGCTACTGGTCCATTCAAGTGCTCCCAATTTATTATCTTTCCAGAGTCTATCATTGCATTTGTAAAATATATTTTTTCTTGCAAAGTCATGCCATTGAAAAAAACAGACATACAAAACGCCGATATTTGGGCATCACTAATATCATTTTTTATAGCACCTGATATAAAGGAGAATATTTCATCTTTATTGAGAACTTCACCATCACGTTTTTTCCGAATGATCTCGTAAGGTATTTTCATTTTTATGATGAACTTATTTTTTGATAATGGCTCAAAAATCCCAACAAAAGATAATTAATAGAATCGGCCCCTTTTTTAGCCATTTTTATAGTTAAATCATGACTTAAAATTTCATCACCAACTCCAGCTGCCATATTAGTTATAAGAGATAATACAGAAATTTTTAAACCGTAATATCTCCCGAGGATCACTTCAGGAATGGTTGACATGCCAACAACATTTGCGCCCAATAATTTTGCCATTTTAATTTCTGCTGGAGTTTCAAAATTGGGACCAGAAAACCAAATATATGTACCTTCTCTCAGTTCAAAACCTTTATTTCTAGCAAGGTCAATAAATATTTTACGTTGTTGCAAATCGTAAGTCTTTGACATATCAATAAACTTAGCAGATCCAATTTCACCTACTAGCGGTGACATACCGGTTAAATTAATGTGGTCGTGAATTAAAATAACGTCTCCAGGTTTATATTCTGAGTTAATTCCACCTGAGGAATTGGTGATAACCAAACTATTACATCCGAGACTTTTTATAGTTTCAATTGGAGCCCTCATACTATTACAATCACCTTTCTCATAATAGTGTGAGCGCCCTTGAAATACCAATACCTGAGTTCCCTTTATGGTACCAAAAACTAACTTCCCAGAGTGACCTCTAACACTAGTTTGTGGAAAACCAGGCAAGTCTTTATATAAAATCTCATTCTTATTTTTAATCTGTTCTGAAAACTGTCCTAAACCGGATCCAAGAATTATAGATACAGTCGGTTTAAAATCTGGGTCAATATCTTTAATTATTTTTAAACACCGTTTAATCATTATATTTTTCAATGACACTATGAACTTGGCTAATGATTTTTTGTGCTTGTTTTTGTTTTGGCGCTTCAGCATATATACGAATAATTGGTTCTGTATTTGATTTTCTTAAATGGAGCCACTGGTCTTCCCATAAAAATTTCAACCCGTCTTCCTGATTGAATGTAACATTTTTAAAAAAGTTTTTAAGTTTATTAACGATTTGATCATAATCCATTTTTTTAAGACTAACCTTATCTTTTACAATCTTAAATTGGGGAAGTCCATTATGAATTTTACTAATGGCATCATTATCTTGTGACATTCTATTAAGAACCATCGTTACTGCAACTAAACTATCACGGCCTAAATGGGAATCTTTTAATATAACCCCTCCATTCCCTTCACCACCGAGGTTCAGATTAAACTCTTTCATTTTATTGACAACATTAATTTCTCCAACTGCAGAGCGAATGACACTACAATCGTGCTTTTCTGCAAGCTTATCTAGAGCATAAGACGTTGATAAATTTGTTGCAAAAGTTTCAATGCAATTTGTTTCTTTTATGTAACCTTCAGCAGCTAAAACTATAGTATACTCTTCACCTAACGCTTCACCTTTTTCATTTATTATTGCCAGACGATCTGCATCCGGATCTACAGCAAAACCAGCATCTGCTTCATGATCTAGTACAGCAGTTTTTAAATCATGTAAGTTTTCAGGGAGTGGCTCTGTGCCCCTAGAAAAATAACCTGTTGGCTCACAATTTAATTCAATCACATCACAGCCTAACGAATTTAGAATCATTGGCAGTGCAATTGCCCCACCCCCATTTACAGCATCAACAACTATCTTAAATTGCCTCTTTTGTATACGGTTTAAGTCAATACATTTTAGACTGGCACATGAAATAACATGCTTTTGAACTGCGTTTTTTTCAGTCCATGCCATCCCAAGTTCTTTTGCACTTCTAATATTATTATTTTCGTCAAATTTTTTAAATAAAGTTTCACATTCTTTAGCATTAAGGAATGTGCTATCTCCTTTTAAAAATTTTATACCATTCCATTCAATCGGGTTGTGACTTGCTGTAATAATAAGACCACCAACTGCTTCAGTTTTATTAACCATAAATTGTACAGTTGGAGTGGGAACTATACCACAGTCTATTATATCTCTCCCCAATCGGATTAATTCATCAATCATATTTCGTATAATTATCTCGCCTGATTGACGACTATCACGACCGACTATGATCGCTCCCTTATTTAATGATAAATGGAAAGCTCGTGCATAGCGAATAACTACCTCTGCAGTTAAACTAGTTTTAACAATTCCACGAACTCCAGAAATGCTTCTAATTAACATTCCATTTACTTATAATTATATAAAAAACCCAAAACAGGGCCTTATTAAAAAGTTTATTATAATTTATTTATTATAACTATTAGGCCTTGTAGGCTTCCGACGACGTCGACGGATAGCACGTGGATTGTTGAGCATTGCTTCAATTCTAGCATTTCTAGCCATTCTTCTTGCGGCTTTTTTCTTTGCCTCTCTTTTTTCATCACTTGGCTTTATATAAAAAGACCTTGTCCTCACCTCACGCAGGATACCTGCACGCTCCCATTGTTTTTTAAAACGCCGAAGCGCCCTCTCTAAAGATTCTTTTTCTCTAATCTGAACTTCAACCACTTTTTCACCTCCTTGTAGGTATTAGGTGGCATATATTAAATCTAATAATCTAGCCGGGAATATTAGTTGGACTTTATTACACAAACAAGTCTTAAACCAAATCAGCAAATTCGGATATTGAAAGCGTTTCCGGGCGGCGAGAAAAGTCTATTTTATTTTTTACCTTTGGATTTATTGAGTAATCCTTTAGTGAGTTCCGCAACATTTTTCTGCGCTGATTAAAGGCAGAGCCTACAATATTTTTAAATTCTGCATACTTATTTTCAACGACTAATGGTCGTTCTTTCTTTGTAAAACAAATTATTGCAGAATTAACTTTTGGTTTTGGTATAAACACATCTGGAGGTATAGTAAAAGCATATTTTGAATTAAGATATGCGCCGATGACCACAGTTAGCCTACCATATCCTTTCGTTCCAACGTTTGCAATAATTCGGTCTGCTACCTCTTTTTGCATCATAATGAAAGCATCTTTCCAATAAGATCTTTGTTCAATTAACCAAAAAATAATTAAAGAGGTTATGTTATAAGGTATATTTCCTATTATTCGAACTGGTAGGGAGAGATCTAATTTAGATATTTTTTTTTTTAATATATCACCCTCAACTATTTTTAGTTTTTCTAATTCAGGAAGACTATTTAAATATTTAACCAAAAGAGGATCAACCTCCACCGCAACCATTTCTTTTACTAAGTCAATTGTTTTTCTTGAAAGCGCTCCACCACCAGGCCCTATCTCTAAGATTGAATCATTCTTGTTGGGCGCAACAGTACGCACTATTTTGTCTAGTAAGTTATTATCGGTCAAAAAATTTTGTCCCCATTTTTTTCTGAATTTATGTTCCCGAATTATTGACATTAGATAGTATTTTATTAGCTATCAAAAATTGAATAGTGTTCTTGCATTTTTTGAGGTTCTCTCTTCAATAGATGATAATGAAACATTAAATATTTCTGAAAGTTTTTGCGCGACAAACCAGACCCGAGAAGGTTCATTCGATTTGCCTCGGTGAGGTTCTGGACTTAAAAAAGGAGAATCTGTTTCTATTAAAATACGATCAAGATCAATCTCCTTTGCAACATCTGGCAGGTGACTATTTTTAAAAGTTAAATTACCAGAAAATGAAATATAATATCCTAGATTTAAAAAAGCTTTTGCCGTTTCTAAATTTGATGAAAAACAATGAGCAACACCAATAACACCGGGAAACTCTGATAAGATTTTAATTACATCTTGATCTGCCTCACGGTTATGAAATACAACAGGTTTTCTTAATTCAGAGGCAATTTCCATTTGTTCAATGAATGCTTTTTTTTGCAAATCATGATCAGATATTGATCTGTAATAATCAAGTCCCATTTCTCCCACTGCAACCATTTTTTCATTATTCATTAAATCATAAAGTTCATCTACATAATCATGTTTAATATCTTTTGCGTCATGTGGATGAATCCCAGCAGTAGCATAAATAGAATCATATTGCTCTGCAAGTTTCAAAGATTCGGCAGAATCTTTAAGATTAGTACCTACACATATAAAACGACTGACTCCCATTTCTTTTGCTCTGTCAAGTACTGAACTTAAATCCGATTTTAAATTTTCATAAAATAAATGACAATGTGTATCTATAAACATGTTGTATCCATAACTATTTTTTAGGAATCATCATCAATAAAGAAAAAAAAATAAAGCCACTTTGGTTTTTCAGTAAGTTTCTTTAAGAAAATTCGCACCGCGTACCACCATAATAAAAAAATTAATGGTACCCAAAAGACATCAAATCCTAGGGAAAAGAGGCTCATGATCTTTTATTTTTGTACCAGGTTTAAGACACCCCCAGATTAATGAATCATCTAAAGTGTTTAGTGTTTGCAACAAAATTTTTGTTCTATTTGGCATTATTGGAGACAAAAGGACTGAACTAATTCTTAATGCTTCCGCTGCTGTATAAAGGACAACAGCTGCAGCATCTTTATCTTCCTTTACAAGTTTCCAAGGTGCTTTTTGTTCCATATATTTATTCACCCTACGAATAAATTGAAATATATTTTCAATTAATTCATTAATTTTTAATAAACTAATTTTTTCATCTAATAATGAAACTAATCTATCGCTAGATATTTGGATTTCATTTCTTGTTTGCGCGGTTTGTTTGGGAAATGGAATAAAGCCGTCGTAATTTTTTCTGATTAGGTTAGTAACTCGACTTAATAAATTTCCAAAATCATTTGCTAAATCACTGTTATAGCGCTTAACAAACGAATCAAGAGAAAAACTAGCGTCTTGACCTAAGACCATCTCCCTCATGAGATAATACCTGACAGGATCCACACCATACTGATCAATCAAATCAATTGGATTAACTACGTTACCCCTCGACTTACTCATTTTATTATCACCCGTCAACCACCAGCCATGGGCAAATATCCTATCTGGTAGTTTAATTCCAGCTGAAAACAACATAGTCGGCCAATATACTGCATGTGTAGTTAAAATATCTTTTCCAATTAGATGCATATTGGCTGGCCACCATTTTTTAAATGCCTCATCATCTGTCTCAATGCCTGGTGCACTTATATAATTGATCAAAGCATCGAACCATACATAAGTTACATATTTTGAATCAAATGGCAGTTCAATACCCCAGTTTAAACGACTTTTAGGTCTTGAAATACATAAATCTGATAAAGGTTTTTTCAAAAACCCTAAAATCTCATTTCTACGATTCTCTGGTTGAATAAATGAATTATTTTTAATATGATCAATTAAGGCGTCTTGATATTTGCTCATTTTAAAGAAATAGTTTTTTTCTTTTAATTCTTTGATATCGCTAAAAACACCACTTTCTGCTTCTTTCTCAGTTATAAATCTTTCCTCAGAAACGGAGTATAGTCCCTTATATTCATCAATATAAATGTCTCCTGAATCATATACGTCCTGTAAAATTTTTTGAACTACTTTTTTGTGTCTTTCTTCTGTAGTTCTAATAAAATCATCATATGATATATGTAGTTTTGACCAGAGATCTTTAAAAGGTGGAACCATTTGATCGCAATAGTCTTGAGGTTGGATTCCCTTTTTTTCCGCAGCGCCCTGAACCTTTTGACCATGTTCATCTAATCCTGTTAGAAAAAAAGTGTCTACTCCTTTATTTCGATAAAACCTAGCAATGACATCAGCTAATATTGTAGTATATGCATGGCCTATATGAGGTTTGTCGTTAACGTAATAAATTGGTGTTGTTATATAAAATTTCTTCACTATCTAAGTAATTTATGAATATTTAATATCATATTTGTCAATCTGAGGGGCATGTATAGATTTTTTTGAATGGCAAAGATTACATCTTCTAGCTCTAAAACTATATCTAATAGTTTAGCATCAATATATTTAGAATTAAAATAGTTAATATTTTTAACAAGTTCAGTTTTGTGTAGTGGATCAGAAATTTTCATTTTTTTTCTGTAGACGCTCCTAAACCATATTGTAATTAGACCAAAAAAGAATTTAAAGGAATCCGGTTTAGAAAGAGCCATTCGGCTATATGTATTAATAAATGAGTGCCAAAGTTCAGGGTTTTTATTTAATAATGATTGAATCATTTCATTGATTTGTTTAATTAAATCAGCTAACGAATGTTCAGTTAAAAAACGCGCTTGATGGATATTCCCACCTGATAAACCTGAAATTAAAGAAATACTGTTTTCATCAATGTCTTTTAATCGTAACCAACTTTGAATGAAGCTATCAGAAAATTTTGGGACACCTAGAAATTGGCATCTGGAAGTTATGGTTGGCAATAGAATATCTTTATAATCAGTAACTAATATTAAAGTGGTATTATCTGGTGGTTCTTCAAGTATCTTTAGCAAAGCATTTGCAGATTCTGATTGGCCAGAGCATAAAAGGTGAGAATCAAAAATCAAAATAACTTTTCTACAGTTTTCTCCACTTTTAAAATACAGAGTCCTCCTTAATTCTCTTATTGAATGAATTAATATGCGATTTGCCTTGGGAATTTTTATTTTATAATAAGGATCTAATGATTTATTTTTTATTTCCTGATTCAAAAGCGCAAGAGTGGAATTATCTATTTCGTTTTTATTGTTCTTATAAGTTGGGAGAGGTACAATTAAAGTTAATGTCTCGTGTTGCAATTTATTATACCTAATACAAGAGGAACATTTTAGGCATGGTGTTAGATCTCTGTAGCTACAATTAAGAAACTGAGCAAATGCAATTGACAATGCCTCTTTACCACTACCCTCAGGCCCAGAAAAAATATATGCACTACCTACTTTATTATTGCTAATAATATCATAAATCTTATTCCATGTTCTTTTTTGAGCCTGAAAAAGATTTTGATATGTGATTATTTCTTTGCGAGCCACTTTTCTGGATCTAGTTTTTGACCTTTGCCCCAAATTTCAAAATGAAGTTTACTACCATTTATTGAGCCCGACTCTCCCATATATGCAATTGTATCTCCAGCTCTTACTTCACTATCAACAGCTGTCTCTATATTTGTTACGTGACTATAGACAGTGTAAAAACCACTCCCATGATCAATAATTATTGTTGTCCCATATCCACGAATATATGTTATTGTGGTAATTACACCACTAAGAACCGTCCTTATTGGAGACCCAGGTCGGCCTTTAATTTCAATCCCCGGATTTTCTGTAGTGGTTTTTAACTGCGGGTTCCATTGCCTCCCAAACTTTGCAATGATGCGCCCTTCTGCAGGCCAAGGCAACTGGCCTTTTAATGATGAAAAACTTTTTGTCTTCATTGCCTCACGCTGTCTTCGAATTCTATCTTCTCTTTCTCTACGCGATTTGTCTTCTAATATTTTTTTTATTATGTTTTCTAGTTGTTTTATTCCTGCTGTTTTTTCTGACACATATTTACCTAGGGCTCTTTTATCTGTCCTTATTCTAGTTAATTCTTTTTGTCGATTTACTTTCATGTTTCTTAATGAACGCATTTGCTTTTCTTTGTCTCTTTTTAAATTTACGTTATCTCTTAAAGATGCTTCTAATTCTAATTTTTGTCTGCTTATTTCTATAAGAAGCTTTTCAATCTTTTTTACAATATTTTTTTCAAGATCAGATATTATTTGTAAATAATGAGCCCGATACATTGCTTGTCTCCATGATGTTGAAGATAACACCTTCTCAAGATCTGTTAACCTACCTTTTAAGTAAGCATTAACAACTCTCTTTTCATATCTCTGCCTTAACTCCTCTAATTCTTGCTCATTCAATAAAATATTCTTTTTCAAGGTTTTTATTATATCTCGAGTTTTAGACTCTTCTTTTCTTAACGATTGAATTAATTTAGTAACAAGCGCAACTTCTTGATCTATTGTAGATATTCTTTTTACTGCAGATTTTTCTCGGGTTTCTGTTTTCTTTATTTTTGACTTTAGGTTTTGAATTTCATCTTTTAAGGAATTTATGGCTTCATTTTGATACCTTAACTCTTCATCATAATCTCTTTTGTTCCTCTGACCGAATAAAAAAGAAAAAAATAAAATTAGTATTATTATTTTAATTGCATTCCTCACAGATTTAAAGATAGCTATATAAATCATCGTACCACAATGATCAATTCAAAATTCAATACTCTTCCTTGTTTTGAGTTTTTTACTATTCTAAACTGTTGCACAATTCAAAGGCATTATTAAATGAAATCTTTATGGGAAAATTATTTTTCCAAAAATAGAACTGACCCTATCAAGCTTGCACTAGAGTCTGTACCAATATTTTATGACTTGACTACTTCCCAAATTAAGGAAATTACTCGTTTGGTTCATAGAAGGACCTATAAAAAGGGAGAAGCGGTATTTAAAAAAAATGCCCCCGGTGAGGGAATGTATATTATTATCTCAGGAGAAATAAAGATTAAAGATCCTAAATCAAAAATGATTTTTGCAACTTTAGGTAAAAACAATTTTTTTGGCGAAATGGCTCTCTTAGATGAAGAACCGCGATCTGCAATTGCTGAAGCATCAGAACCCTCAACTCTGATTGGTTTTTTTAGACCAGATTTAATGACTCTCGTATCGAGGTTTCCAGAATTAGGTAATAAAATTTTAATCAATTTGTCTAAAGTATTAGCCGAGCGATTAAGAGAATCGAATAAAATTTTGATGGAAAAATCAGACTGATGGATCCATTACTAAAAATATATCGCTTATTTTTAACATTGGTTGTACTAGGATTACTATGGATAATAATCCCATTTATTTCTCCTATTTTAATTATTTTAATTTTATCATTTATATTCACTTCTATTTTCTTGCCAAGTGTAGATGGTCTTGAAAGGCGATTAAAAAATAGAGCTTTGAGCGTCCTCTTGATTATTGGCTCAACAATATTTTTAGTTATCTGGTTTCTAGGTGTTTTTATGACAAGTTTTAGTATTCAAATAAAAGATTTTTCAGTAAAGCTTCGCCAAAAAGAATTTGCAAATATTTTAAATTTGCTAACCGAAAAGTTAAAATCAATAACTCCTGATTTTTTATTAAACCTAGTGCCCGATAGTGCTGAGATAATTAATAGCATACAAAATTCATTGAGCTCATTATTACAAAATATTTTGAGTCTAGTAAGTACAACAGGAAATATCCTATTTATTATAATAATGAC
>Ga0066835_10000198_pt1 | contig 11829 bp, 8 predicted proteins | sample ETNtaG_3_FD_67280 | JGI IMG/M metagenome (GOLD analysis project Ga0066835, IMG submission 67280) | Marine microbial and viral communities from oxygen minimum zone, Eastern Pacific Ocean - ETNP201302SV84 | ecosystem: Environmental > Aquatic > Marine > Unclassified ... | reverse complement strand
ATAGCATCAGTCACACCCGCAAGGGTACCTGTAGCAAGCATCTGACCGATAGCTCCAGTAGGATCATCGAGGACTCTTGCCATTGTACCTAGCTTAAAGGTGTTACCCCATGATGCTCCGTATGAGTATTGAAACTCATTGGGCATGGGTAGACGATATATTGTAGGGACTGTATCTGCAGTCTCATAGGATTCATTTTTTATATCTGCTAACTGGTTAGCATTTTCAATGACTGTTCCATCTGTTAATGTGATAGGACCGTCTCTGAATAGATGCTCGTATTCACCCTTACTTATTTTTGCTAATACTTCTCTCTTCCTTTTTTGTGTTTTTGCTTTACCGCTTCTACCTGTTCCTCTCTTTATATCAGCGATAGCTAATGCTCTCAATTCATTATTAAGTGCTTCCATTCTCTGATCACCCTCAGTGGTTCCACCGTCTGTACCACCAAAAAGAAATTCATTACCTTGTTTTATCTTATTAGTAATAGGAGCGACGTTAGATAGTCCTGTTGATGCATCGTTTTGACCTGACTCCCTCGCATTCTTCAATCCGTCATTATATTGATACCTAGTGATCTTAAAATAAGATGCAAGAGGGATATCAGTCAAACCTTTGGGGTAGGTTCGATCTTCACCATATAGCGTTCTGTTACCAGTACTCATCTGTTTCTATGAAATTGTTCTAAAGGTAATTGACTCATTGCCTGCATATCTTCCTCTGGTATCTCGAAGAATAAGTTATCGGCATTCTTAGGTATGTAGTAGCGAAGTGTCTCCATAGGAGCTTCTTCTTTATTTAGTGACGCAAGACGAGCTTTTGGTCTGAGGAAGTGGATGTTCATGCCTAGCATCCTATCCTTCTTGATTTCCATGAGTTTTATTAGTGGGTACTCATCCCATTTCTTTATTATATCCTTGTATTTCGGGTCATATTCAAAGAAATACCACTTACCTACCTGTGGTTGTTCAGTAGCATTATCATAGAGTGCTTCAAATATTTTTTCTCTTAGCTGGGGTTTGCTTACTTTGCTTCCTTTTAGACTTTGGAGCAGAGTAGTTAATTCTGAGCTCTCGTTCTGTGATGATTCGGAAGTTGATTCCTCTGTCGTCGCAGTATTCCTGAGCTGCCCTCCACTTTGCATGGTTTTTAGCATAGGTCATGACCTCCGTGATGTACCGTTTGGTTTGACGTTTCTGGGGTTTGGGTTCTTGTGTTTGCTTCAGAGGTTTAACCTCTACCAGATATTGCTTAGTTCCTGTTGGTTCTTTGATCTTAACCCAGAAGTCTGGAAAGTATCTATGCACCTTATTATCTGTAGGACATTTGTATGGTATTACTATCTCCTCAGATGACCAACTAACAACTGCTCTATCGCTATCACACCAATTCATAAACTTGAGTTCCCAACCAGACCTATAGAATATCTCAGTTGGATCTCCTTTATATTTCTTATAATTCTTAGGTTTAAATTTACCTTGTTTTAGAGACATAAATAAAAATACCACCCCATATGGGTATTTATGACTCTCAAAAGCGTTACATCCTTTATATCCGACCTACAAACCAGAGGAGGACCTAGTTCTACCAACCAGTTTGATGTGGAATTTGCTTGTGGCGAGAAGTTGAAGCAGTTCATGAAGGAAGAATATCAGATAGAAAATACATCATACAATAACCTCATGGTTGACATGATCAATGAGGCACAGATACCTGGCGTGTCATTAACCAGTCAGGATGTGAAGCAAGTACACAAGGGTATCACTATGAAACCCGCAATGGCAAAGGTATATAATGAGATGGACTTCTCATGTATACTTGATGTCAAGTCAGAAGCATTTAAGTTCTTCACAGCATGGCAATCGTTTATACAAGGTGCTGACGTTGGTGATCCTGGCGTACTATCAGGTAAGAAAGAAGCAAGAGCATTAGCTCAACACTTTTATAATGACTATACATGTGATACAGTAATAAAGAAGTACGAAAAATTTTCTCCAGATAAAAACAACCTACAACCAACAGCAAACTATCATGTGTTCACTGTACAGTTGCGTAAGTCATATCCATATATGATGTCATCTATACCATACAGCTCAGGAGGTTCTGGAGTTGTCAAGTTGAGTATAGGTATGTACTATGAGTATGCTGAGTACACTCCGTTCAAGTTTGAGCAGAGAGTACAAGTCTCAGGAACCTGATATATAATATATACGGATTAATTTATTATGCCATTACCTGATATTGTTACGCCAACCTATGAGTTGGTCATACCTTCATCGAAGAAGAAATTAAAATATCGCCCTTTCCTTGTTAAAGAACAGAAAGTTCTAATCCTAGCATTAGAAGAGAACGACAGCGTTCAGATATTAGAAGCGATTAAAACCATATTTAAAAGTTGTATCATCACTAGGTTCAAGATGGATGACCTGTCTATCTTTGACGTTGAGTACATCTTTCTACAACTACGTGGTAGATCTATTCAAGAGACTATTGATGTGGAAGTACCATGTGATGATGACGAAGCGGTCAAGGTTCCCGTGTCATTCCCCGTTGATGCTGTCAAGGTCAACTTCCCAGAAGGACATGAGTCTACAATTAAACTAACTGAAGACATTGTGGTACAGATGAAGTACCCTAACTTGGACTACTTTGCCAAGGTAAACTTTACAGAGGAAGAGACTGACCCTTATGAGTTGGTATCCTCATGTATTGATAGAGTATACAACAAAGGAGAAGATTGTGGATCATTTACAGCAGAAGAAGCTCATAGATGGTTGGAAACGCTTACTAACGACCAGTTTGAAAGTATCCAAAACTTCTTTGACACTATGCCTACTCTTAGGCATGAGCTTACAGTTACTAATCCTAACACAGGCACTAAAACGACTGCAGTTATCGAGGGATTAGTCAATTTTTTCGGATAGCCCTGTTCCAAGAAGGGTTAGCAAGGTTCTATCAAACGAATTTTGCCTTGGTGCAACACCATAAATATACCTTGAGTGACATAGAAAATATGATCCCTTGGGAGCGTGACATTTACGTCAATATGCTCTCCAAGTGGTTACAGGATGAGAGGGATCGTATAGAGAAAGAAAGAAGATCACGATGAAGAAACGTGTCGCTGCTATGTTTGGTATTAAACTCTTACCTGTATCAGGTAAGATGGTTTCTACTGCCAAGAAAATGCTCGACACTGAGATGGAGTACATCGAGTATCTCAGAAATCGGAAGAAGATGTTCTTCATGACTCAGGTTCAGCAGACCCAAGTCACAGTCGTAAGTAAGAAAAGAAAAGAAGTAGAGAAGAAGGCAAAAGAGAAAAAGCGTAGTGGTGGTCTCCTTGATAATCTACTCAAGAGGAAATTAAAGAAGAAGTTCGGTAAGAAAGACAGCCTCAAACAGAGGATGAAGAAGGTGAAGGGTAGGAACCCTATCGTCAAGCTTAAACGCAAGATGAAAGCAGGAGGAATAAAGGTTGGGCGTAAGGTCAATCGAGTCCTCAAGATAGACAAGGCTAAGAAGTTTATAGGCAATCAAGGTAAGAAACTAGGGGCACAGGTAAAGAATGTAGGTAAGAAGGTAGGAGGAAAGGTACTTGGAGCTGCTAAGTCAGGCATATCAGCAGTCAAGAACAAGGGTGCCAACCTAATCAACAGGGTCATACCCAAGTCTGCCAAGAAGAAGGTAGCACAGAAGTTAGTCAAGACTGCTGCTAAGAAAGGACTGAAGAAAGCAGGAGCAAAGGTAGCAACTAAACTCGCTGCTAAGTCAGCAGTCAAGATAGGATTGAAGAAGATACCAGTCGTGGGTCTGGTAGCAGGACTCGGATTCGGTCTACAAAGATTAATGAAAGGTGACGTAGCTGGTGCTCTCATGGAGGCAGGGTCAGGTATAGCATCTACAATACCAGGTCCAGGTACTGCTATATCAGCAGGAATAGACGCAGCTCTAATTGCTAAAGATGTCACTGGTATGAAGGACGGTGGTGAGGTCAGCTCACCTACACAAGCATTGATCGCTGAGGGTGGTGAACCTGAACTCGTTGTACCACACTCTAAGTTAGGTCCTGTATTCCGTAGTCTATTAAGTAAGGTTGGTAACATACTAACAGATGTCACTACGGGGTTCTTATCTACATTGCCCGTACCAACAGGAGAATCATCAAAGATATTGGGTGAGACAGCAAAGATAGCAGCAGTGTTTGGACAGAAAGGAAAACCCATATCAGTATTCAAGGGTGGTAAGATAGCAAAAATGGCAGCAGGATTCCTGAAGAAGGTGGGTGGTGGTGCCATGAACCTAGCTAAGGGAGCACTTAAGATGACACCTATGGGCATGGCAGCTGGTGCAGTTGGATCAATGTTCAAAGGTAGAGGAGCGAAGGCAGCAGAATTTAAAAAGAGAACAACTATTAATAAGATATCAACTGTCAATGGGGTAACCACTTCATCATCATGGGATTCAGATAGTGCTACGTCACTAGGAAACTACCCAATCACTGATAGGTATGGATCAACAGAAGGAAGACAGAGACCTCATGGTGGTGTAGACATAGGAACTCCCGTAGGTACACCCGTAGGATTTACTCAGGGTGGTGAGATACTAGCAGCTGGTAAGTTTGGTGGATATGGAAACATGATGGATGTCTGGTTACCAGAGTCCAAGATACAGATGCGTATAGCACACTTAAGTAAGTTCGTTAAGAAAACTGGTGAGTTTATGGCAGGAGAGAAACTTGCTGAGACTGGTGGAGATCCACAAGATCCTGGTGCAGGTAGTTCCACAGGTCCTCACCTACACTTTGAAGCAGACAATAAGAAAGACTCAACTAGATATGGTGGGGCAGGAGACCCAATGCCTTACGCACCACTGATCAACTTGAGTGCTGTCGAACCACCCAAAGGTAAGGAGACTGGTACAGGTGGAGTTAGCTATGGTTATCCATTGACTAACACAGTCAAGTGGCCGAGCAGTGGTGGGTCAATGGGTGGTCCTGGTTTATTTGGTGCCATAGGTGGACTTATGAGCAATCTGCTCAGTGGTGGTAAGAAACAAGAACCTAAGATGGTTCCTTATCCAGTACCTGTTCCAAAACCAATACCGATACCTGTGACTAAAGTCGTGACAGTCGAAGCAAAGACAATGGATGCTTATGGTGTCGATACATTCTCAGGGAGATACGTTAAGTTATGAAGGACATAGATAAGTTTCCCAGTATAGAAAATGTACATGAGGTTCTTAGTGACCTTACAGGTCTCTTTGATGATCGTAATAAACTCTTGGACACTATGTTCAGAGAGGACAAGTACAAGGACTTCTTGCTTGCCGAGAACATGCAGCAACTTGCTGAGGCAGACAAGAGAGATGATTCAGCTAACGGTAGGATAAAGAAAGATTTAGCAAATGGTTACGAGGTCTTGAAAGCAAAGACCACGATGAAGAAGTTTGCTAACTTCATATCGCCAGGTGCTCTTCCTCCTATGGATCTGACTGAAACAGATGACTTCAGTGAGGATGATGATTACGAAGAAGAAGAAGCACCCGTAGAGAAAGAGAAACCAGAGAAACCAGAGAAAGGTGACAAGGGAGATAAGGGTGATGATGGAGCAGATGGTGCAACTGTACAACCTCCAAGCAGAGTCAAAGGTTTCGATCACATAGCACTACCTCCTACATCACAGAATTCTGGACTTAAACTACAGGAGGGTGGTGCTGTAGCTCCATCACCTATGATGAACTCCCTGAACCCCAGTGCTCAGAGACCTGAAACAAAATCAGGTGTCAAGTCACTAGAGAGCTTAGGACTGGTAGGTAAGAAGAACGTTGCCAGTGAGCTGACTGAGGATTTAGGACTAGAAGAGTATAAGAAAGCACTAGCAGATGCTATGGCACTACCACTCAAGGCAGTGGCAGCAGGATTAGCTGGATTGATGGACAACATGGATGTGCCAGGTGGTGAGGGAGCAGCAATCGAAGGACAGGTAGCTAAGGTAGGAAAGACGTTTGGTGTAAAAACTAAGAAGAAACAAAAGAAAGATAAACAAGGTGGAGGTTTTGGTGTAGGTTCCATGCTGAAAATGCTTTTACCTTTTGGTATGGGAGCATCGAGACCCAAAGGCAAATCCAAATTCTCAAAATCTAACCACGATCAAGGACGGTTGTCTTTAAAAGATTTTGAGGCAATGGGTAAAGGTGACCCTAACTGGGATGCTAAACAAGAATATGAAAACTATATGAATGACTTTGGTACTGACCAGAAAAGATTCGAGGAAGGTGATCCAACTCTTAATGCATTTGGAGGACCTTCACTAGCACCTGACACGTTATCAACTCAGGGTGATACGAAGATTGATGCTATGAGAAATAGCATCACCAATATCGCACAGGGTGCAAAGAATATGTTTATGAAATCTAAGGCAGTTACACAAGTTAGAGCTGCTACAGGATTAGTAAGTAGACTTCTAGGTAAAGTACAACCCGCAACTGAAGGCAGTCAATATAATAATCAAGATATAAACAGTCTGACTAATCAGGTAAACATGGACAATGAGATGCATATGAGTCAGCTCACTAACATGCAGATCAAGTCAGCTAGTGAACAGTCAGATATGGGTATGGAAGCAATCATGCAGACTATCGCCAAGATGGGTGGTACACCCATGGGTATTGGTGAGTCAGATCCATTACCTCCTGCACCACTAAAACCTAGTAAGCATCTACTACATAGCATTAGTATTGTAGATGGAGGACAGACACCTAACGACATAGTATGAAGAAAGAAGCAAATTTCGAGTTACTAGACCTAAAGATAGGTATATCAATGTATGATCCAGAACTGGATCAGCAGGGTATGATGGTGCAACCTTTTACAAGTAATAATCTATTAGAGCTACATTATATCGAGGACATCACTAAGTCAAATGTATTGTTGATCATAAAACTAAATGACTCATCGTCATCAGTTCTATCAAACATACAAGGTATGGAACCTATCGACATCACTTGGTCTGATACCTATGGCAATATAATTTCATATAGTATGGTCATATATGATGTTAAAGATAGGATGGTTATAGATGGTAAGAAGTCACAAGCAACTCTCTATTGTGTTTCGGTTGACGCAGTAAGAAATTCTGCTAAAAAAATTTCCCGTAGATTTGGTAAGGGAGGAGGTAAGTTCACTCATGAGTTAGTGACAGAGTTGATGAAAGATGAGATAAAGACAGATAAAACAGTTGACGTTGATGAGAGTGCTACTAAACTATCTTTCGTCAGTCCATACTGGGATCCATATACTATCATTTCATGGTTAGCATGGAGATCTATACTACAGGATGGTAGTGGTAAGAAGAGTGCGGGATACCTATTCTATGAGGACAGAAGAGGATATCATTTCAAAGCGATGGATTCTCTAGTAGAAGAGCCAACAGCTAAAGATATAAAAGTAAATTTTACAGCAGATGAATTAGATGAGGACGCTATTGCTATAGATGGATTCACTGTATCAGGTGCGTCGGACATATTCCGTGGTCTCAACCTCGGTAGTTATGCTAGTACCACATTTACATTGGACATGAAGGACTTTAAGTATACTGAGACACCATTCTTTATTAATGACTTCTATTCTTCAATGAAGAAACTAAACCCTGCATCAGAGTTACCAGAGTTCTACAAGAGATTTGGTGGAGAAGAACTTGGTGGAGCACCCACTAGAATTATGTCTAAGGTAATAGACTCAGCCATGTACACAGAGGGTACATACACACAAGAACTAACAAGACAACTCAGTCAGTCCATGATCCGAAACCAGTTGTTCTTCAATCAGTCAGCTACCTTCCAGTATGAAGGTAAGATGGACTTATACATTGGAGATGTGGTTATGGTCACTAAATATAATGCTAAGACTGCTGACATAGATCCTGAGATTAGTGGTCGATACATAATAGGTAAGATATACCGACAATTCTTGACAGAGAGAGATACCATGTCTACTCAGGTCACACTGTACAGAGATAGTGTAGAATGAATTTAGAAAGTGCAGCACATGCCATCGGTAAAGATGGGTTTAACTGGTGGATAGGACAAGTCGAGAACGACGGGTCAGATCCAGAGAACGATGGTGAGGAGTCACTAGATTACGATTATACAGGTAAGGTTAAGGTTAGAATTGTAGGGTATCATAACCCAGACAAAGAGGTACTACCAACCAGAGATTTACCTTGGGCATCTTGTATCATGCCAGCTGTCTATGCCATGAAGAGTGGTATGGGTTCTATTCAACAGTTACAGGTTAGTTCATGGGTAGTTGGATTCTTTATGGATGGATCCTCAGCTCAGATACCTATCATTATGGGTAGTATCAGTGACCAGAACCCAAATGACATATACACTAAACTACCACAAGAGAGTAGTAAAGCATATCAGCAGATACATGCACCAGATTTCATTCCAGATAAGCATGGTACAGGTGGTGGTATCGTAGGTGGTACAGCTGACACAGTATCTACTGATTCAAAGACAGGTAATACAAGTGCTCCTGTACAAATAACCACTGAGGAAGATACAGTCTCAACAGTCAACGAACGTGGTGATGCACAGAAGCAGACTGAGGCAATGAAGAAGGCTGATGAGAGAAAGAAATATACTATACATGTAGGTAATGGTAAGTGTGGTACACCCGCAGATGTGAAGATCAAGGGTGCTACTGCTGAGTTCCTAAAGTTTGCTAGAGGTATAGAGAAGAACGAGATAGGTGAGTTTATCAATAAGACTACAGGTAAGATAGAAGACGTAGCAGGAGAGATAGAAGCAATACAGACCAGAATACAGGGGTTCATGGGTGGTGTACTGGCTAACGTTAAGGGTACAGTATTAAAAGAAGTACAGAAAGAGATTCAGGATACTATCAATGACATCAAGATTCCTGATCCAGATTTATTAGATCCAGCTGTGGATCAGCTCAAGAACATAGGAGATCTTGTTGACTGTCTCTTCAAACAACTCTTCAATGAACTGGCAGATGTCATCGGTGGACTGTTGAAAGATCTTATAGGACAAGCACTGGACGCTGCGTTGTGTTTGGCACAGGATATATTCTCAGACTTGTTCGGTGGATTGATGGACAAGTTGATGAAAGGTCTTGACACTGCACTAGGTATCCTTGATGGTGCATTGAGTGCTATCAAGAACAACGCTGCTCTTATTCAACAGATTACAAACAAAGTATTAGATCTAATCGACATGGTTTGTGAAGGAGATCTATCTTGTGCTCTTGGATTATCAACATTCGAGACAGGAGCAGGAGGTAAAGAGAGTGAAGGTGATAAACAGAAGAAACAGATGAGTCAGTACAGTGACGCAGCGAAGAGTGCTTTGAAAGATGGTAAGACTCAGCTAGTTGGCACAGCCATACCTAACTCACGTGGATGGGTTCCAGTGACTAAGTTGATAGGTGGTAAACTTGTCAAGAAAGCATTTAACACCAAGAACGGTGAGTTCGCAGAGGTTGGTGCAGCAGGAACAGGTGTAACCTCTAAGACATTTGAGAAGGGTAAGAGCTTAGTAGAGAAGTTTGACAGTGTATATCCTATACGTGCATCAGATGGTACGATCAACTTTGATAGTCTAAACTGTAGTCCAAGCAACAGACGTAAGAAACCTTGCTTCCCAGAATTAATTTTTGACAATGCACAGTCCACAAGTCTCATCAGAGCATTGCCTATCATTGATGACATAGGTGCTATGGTTGGTGTATTCATGCGTAATAAAGGTTCTAACATTGACACGACTGCTAAAGTCAGAGCAATGTTCACATGTAATGAACCAGAGGGTGTTGGTGCTAAGTTGACTCCTATTATTAAGAGTGGTAAAATAGAGAAGATAAGAGTAGATAAACCAGGCGTAGGATATGGATTAGATCCTGACAATACCTATTGCCCAAGAGAACAGAAGTTCTACCTCATAGACAAGGTAGAGCTAAATGACTACGCTGATACAGGAGATGTACTATTCTACCAAGAATCAGATGGTGATCCAAATACAGCAATACTACAGATCATAGAATATGATTATGACAACACTGGACTGGTTGCTCTAGCAACACTAGAGAAGACTGACATCATTCCACCTGGTCTAAAACTACAGACATCTGGTGGTCTGTTTAAGTTCACACTCAACCCATTAAAAACATTCTATGACCTCGCTATTCCTGCTAATGCTACAGCATTATATGCTAACTGTGATGACATACTACCAGTGCTCGACACTATCGACATCACAAACGTAGGTAAAGGATACAAAGAACCTAAGATATATGTCGGACCTAACGAGATCGGTGATATATCTGTTGATATAGAGGGTAGATTACTCACTCCAACTATCAATACAAAGACAGTAGGATTTGTACGACCTCGGATCGTAGATCCAGAAGGGTATGGTGCTAATATTACACCTACATATCAGTACGTAGGACCTACTAAGTTCACTGAGATCTTTGAAACTCAATCTTATATTGACTGTGTTGGTCATCCACCAGACAGATCAATAAAAACTATTGAGACAGAGGTTACAGGTGTATCAGACCCATCACCAGGTTCAACCACCATAGCAACTGGTATCACAGAGACACCAGACACACCTGTTACAGTGGATCCACCTAGTGAGAACACCACACCACCACAACAATATAATCCACCTAGTAGCGGTGGTGGAGGAGGATACTAATGGCAAGACAAGATACCACAAATACAGAACTATTCGATGGTAGTGAAGAGAGTAATGATAATCCTCAACACATAACCAAATATCCAAAGAACTGGGTGACAGTGACCTCAGCGGGTCATGTGATGGAATTTGACAATACAGAAGATGGTGAAAGAATCAGATTAATCCATGGTGCGACTGGTTCTTTGATCGAAATGGACGAAGAAGAAGACACATATATCATCAGTGCGAGAGATTTACACCTAAATAGTGACAGGACGACCACCCTTAAGGTCGGTAAAAACAAAAAGGACGACAAACTTATCATTCAAGTTATCGGTGATGCTCATCTGAATGTGGAGGGAGACCTACACACAGAGGTAGAGGGCAACAGGTATGACAGAGTGGACGGTGAATATCAACTAAAGGTTGGTGGAACTATGATGATAGATTCTACATCCAATATTGGTATCAATGCCGACAACGAAATCAGAGTCATAGCTAACTCTATTAACGAACGATGTACCTTCAAGAAGCTGGACATGCAGGCAGGAGGACAGTTAACAGAGGTTATCAATGGTAACCGTGTGATTAGAATGGATAAAGAAGGGGGCACTTTCGCTATAGAGTCAGCGGGTGATCTCCGATTTAATGTCGAAGGGTGCCAATACAATAAAGTTGGCAGAAATAGTTTTACAGAAGTCCAAGGGAAGGCAAAGACCACTACCCATGGCAACGATATTCAATGTATAGAGGGTGGAGCACCTTCTAACATGGACACCTCAACCAGTGGAGGAGTGGGTTGGGAACTCCAGACAGGCAGCAGCGACGTAAAGATAAACACAAATGATTTCATGATGTCAGCAAGTGGAACTGCAAATATGTCAGCGTCTGGAAGTTCATTCACTATCACCTGTAATAACGGAATATACCTTAATTGACATTCTGACTTGAATGTACTATAGTAAAGGAACAAACACATGTTTGGTATGACAATTTCTTCTAGTCAGGCTAAAACTCTCGTTGACTTTATTAACGCAGAGAAAGCAAACTACATAGAGGAGAAAGTTAAGGGGATACCCAACCAGAAGAATGCTATGAAGATCTATAAAGAGATTCATGCTGATC
>Ga0066835_10000196_pt1 | contig 11857 bp, 5 predicted proteins | sample ETNtaG_3_FD_67280 | JGI IMG/M metagenome (GOLD analysis project Ga0066835, IMG submission 67280) | Marine microbial and viral communities from oxygen minimum zone, Eastern Pacific Ocean - ETNP201302SV84 | ecosystem: Environmental > Aquatic > Marine > Unclassified ... | reverse complement strand
AATAATATAGACCTTCTTCTTGAAAAGAATAAGTATGCAAGAACAATGCCACAAATTTTTATTAATGATAAGCTTATTGGCGGTTATACAGATTTGATCAAATATTTTGAGGAATAGATATGGTTCAATTTAATGATTTTTTAATTACTCTAGATGGATATCTGAGTGGTTCATGGTGGTTTCCAATATTATTAGTTGGAACTGGTATATTTTTTACCATTTATCTTGGGTTTCCTCAGTTCAAATTTTTTGGAAAAGCTTTAAATTTAGTTTCTGGAAAAAATCATAAACAAGATGCAGAAGGTGAGACATCTGGCTTTGAAGCTCTTACTACAGCTATGTCAGGTGCGGTTGGAACAGGAAATATTGGTGGAGTTGCATTAGCTATATGGACAGGCGGTCCTGCAGCAATATTTTGGATGTGGATAACAGCAATATTTGGAATGACTACGAAGTTTGTTGAAGTGACAATGGGTCATAAATATAGAACTAAACTTGATGATGGTTCTATTTCAGGTGGACCAATGTATTACATAGAGCACGCATTAAATATGAAGTGGGCTGGAATTCTTTTTGCATTTCTCATGATGATTACTGCAATCGGCTCCGGAAATATGCCGCAGATTAATAATATTGCTCTTGTGATGAGTACTGAGTTCTCAGTGCCAAAAATTATCACTGGATTGTTCTTAGGTGCTTTGCTTTGGATAATTATTATTGGTGGCATAAGGAGAATAGCTTCTGTGGCGAGTAAGATTATTCCAATTATGGGTTTAATATATCTTGGCGGAGCTTTAGTTATCCTCATAGAAAATTATCAAAATATTATTCCGTCATTTAATGTAATATTTGCTCAAGTATTTACTGGATCAGCTGCAGTAGGTGGATTCTTAGGAGCAAGTTTTGCTATGAGTTTAAAATATGGTGTAGCAAGGGGCTTATACTCAAATGAAGCTGGCCAAGGTTCATCACCTATTGCTCATGCTTCTTCAAAAAACACATCAATAGATCAGGGGATTGTCTCAATATTAGAGCCTTTCATAGATACTATTGTTGTTTGTAGTGTTACTGCTCTAGTGATTCTATCTAGTGGTGTTTGGACAGAAAAATTTGATACTACTTTTTCTAAAACGGATATGGTAATTCTTGAAGGTACTTATAGTGATGAAGAAAATGCTGATGGAACATACTTATATCCTGATCATATGGCCAATTTAACAAATTACGTACAATCATTAGATTCAGATGTGAATGAATTTTCAGGAACTCTTGATGTCAAAGATGGTAAATTGGTGGCCTCACAAGTAACAATTTTGCACTCAAGGTCTATTGCAGAAGACATTATTATTAAAGATGGTAATGATCTTTATTCAGGTAAATTAAATGTTTCAAAAGGTAAAATTAATGAAGCCGTTATAGTTGAGGGTAAATCCCTGGTGAGTTCAGCTGAGCTAACCGCAAAAGCTTTTTCTCAAGGCACCTTTGGCGATTATGGTGGGAAATTGGTAGCAATTTCTTTACTTCTGTTTGCTTTTTCTACAGCAATAACCTGGTGTTATTATGGAGATAGGTCAACGGCATATATTTTTGGTGAAAAAGCGGTTTTTTGGTATAGAAACTTTTATGTTTTATGCTTTATATTAGCTGCAGTTATAGACACAACGATTGTTTGGAATATTGCATATGTCAGCGTGGCATTAGTCTCTATACCAAACTTAATTGCTCTATTTTTCTTAAGAAAAGAGGTTAAAAAGCTCTCTGACGAATACTCAGTTTAAATTTCATGAAATTTAAATATCTTTTTATGATATTTTTTATAAACTCTTGTGGGGGTGGAGGCTCATCAGCAATTCTTGTTCCTGATATAGAACCTCCAGGAAATTCCTATCAAGCAATTTCCTGTCAAAACTATGATGGTCCAATGGACAAAATTATTTGGATTGATGATTTTTTAGAGCTTACCTATTTAGATAATTGGTCAACTATGACTGGTAATGGAGCTGAATATGGCATTCCTGGTTGGGGAAATAATGAAAGACAGTTTTATACTGATGATGTAAAAAATTCTAATATAGTAAATGGTTGTTTAAGAATTACTCCTTTAAACGAATCAAAAGAAGGGTTTAACTATACATCGGCAAAACTAATAACTGAAAATAAAGTAGATTTTACTCATCCTGGAAAAATTACAGTTAGATTTAGATCTCCTGAAGGTGTTGGAATGTGGCCTGCAATTTGGATGATGCCATCTGAATCTATTTACGGTGGGTGGCCTGCAAGTGGAGAAATAGATCTTGTAGAAATTCGTGGAGATAATATGCAAGAAATACTATCTACTGTTCATTACGGTTCTGATCCTGCAAATCATAAATACCAAGGTGGTACTTATCTATTAAGTCAATCTAATAATTTAAATGAAGTATTTCATGAACTCTCTTTTATATGGCAAGAGAATTCAATGAAATTTATCCTTGATAATCAATATACGGTATTTGAGATAACTTCAAACCAAATAGGCTTTGATGAAAATTATCCGTTTAATGAAGTTTTTTATTTGATAATTAATGTAGCAGTTGGGGGAAATTTCGTTGGAAATTATGTGAATAATAATGATCTTTGCTATGCGGCTAATGCTGAAAATTGCCCTGACAATAAGAGGTTTCTAATAGACTGGGTCAAATACGAAACGCTTTAAAATTGAACGTTTTAATTTTCTTAAAAGTCGCTTAAAATAGAGGTTCTTTATGTACCGCCATTTATATATATATTTATCTTTATTATTTGTTATTGCCAGTTGTGGTGGCGGTGGCGGAGGAGGCGGAAGTACTCCTGAACCTCCAGTTCCAGGGGCAAGTATTACATTATCTATTTCTGATGATCAGATATATTTAGGTAATACGGTAACTTTAACCTGGTCAACATCTAATGCATCTTCTTGTACAGCTTCAGGATCATGGTCTGGCTCAAAAGCATTATCTGGTTCTGAAACTATTACGCCAGATTCAGAAGGTCAAAAAAGCTATACTTTAACTTGCTCTAATTCAGCAGGTACCTCAACATCGAAAACAGTATCAACCAATGTAATTGGAAACTCTCAAGGTGTCGTTATTGGTGCTAATTATATTTCCTCATCTACAGTTATTTTAGATATCAATTCGAACTATCAATCTGACGATGGCGAGCCATCTGTTACAACAGATTCTAATGGTGTTTTCGAGCTTCCTAATGACCCACAAGATATTATTTCTTTTGGTGGTTCTGACAATGCATCTGGAGTTAATTTAACAAACTTAACACTATCGCATAAATCATCATCAAGTACTTCGAGAGTTATTTCAGCTCTAACATCATTAGACTATGCAAATACTGGAAGTACTGACATCAAGACACTATTAAATTTAGAATCAAGTATTGATATTTACTCTGAAAATCCAGTTACAGGAGTTAGTTCAAGTTCAGCTGCAAATAAATACTATGAAGCAAATGCTCAAATTTTTGTATTAGCATACTCATTGCAGGTTTTTGTTAATGAGGCGAATACTTCTTCAGTCGATTCAAAAACTTTCTTTGAAAGCTTATATACATTAATTCAACAAAATTTTGATGCAGGTGTAACAAACTTATCAGAGCATATTGAAACAAGTAGCTTTATTGATGCATATATTGAAAATGTTCTAAGTGCCAATAGTATTTCATTAAGTTCTTCAGCATCAGATGATATTTCAAGTTCTATGTCGAGTGACCTTAAATCTATTGTTAAATCTATAGTTGAGAAGATATCTGTAAGGAATGATTCATCAGTTACTTCTGCAATTATTAATTATGCAACTGGCACCTTTTTAAATGATGTAATCGCACTAGCGAATGGAACAGCTGATGTATCTCGAATAGCTGCTTATTCATCAAGTTTAAATTCGCTTATTGCCTCAGATCAAAATATTGATGAATCAAGTCTTGATCAGGTCTTATCATTAAATGATGATTCAGTGACTACTGATGAAGATAATAACCTCGAGTTTTCTCCTTTAGATAATGATTCTATTGATGCTGGTAGCGATTATTATGGTTTATCTGTTTCTATTTCTGCTCCATCAAATGGATCTGCATCTTTAGACGAGAGCAATAACATTACATATACACCTAATGAAAACTATTTTGGATCTGACTCGTTAACATATACAGTGTATGTTGATGGTACATCTGCATCAGCAAATATTAATATTGATGTTGTTAGTATTAATGATCCCCCAACTTTTAAAGATTTTGTTTCAACATCATCAATTGATGAAAATACATTAAATGTTTTATCAGTTACTGTTGAAGATGTTGAAGATGATGTCATTGGATATTCTTTATCAGGCAATGATGCAGAAAAACTTTCTATTTCGACGTCTGGTGCAATTACCTTTAAAACAAATCCAGATTTTGAAACCCCAACAGACACAAACTCAGATAACTCATATGAAATAACTATTGAAGCATCAGACGGAACTGATTCTGTAAGTGATGCTCTTGTAATTACAATTTTAGATATAGAGAATGAGGGTAATCCTATTATTGAAGGCTTATCATCTCAATCTATAAATGAAAATGACTCTATTGCTATTTCATTTAAAGTTTCTGATCCACAAAATGACACAATAACTTATTCACTCACTGGTGTAGATGCAGCTTTATTTACATTAACCTTTGATGGATTAAATGCGTCTTTAACGTCAACCAGTAAAGATTATGAATTACCAGAAGATTCAGATGCAAATAATATTTATTTGGTTAGTGTTAATTTCAGCGATGACTTAAATACATCATCTCAAGAGATAGAAGTATCGATAAGTAATATAAATGATAACGACCCAGTGATCACTTCAATTGGATCATTTACAGTTCCTGAAAATCAACAAACAGTTGCCACTCTTACTGCCTCAGATGCTGATAATGATGACCTTTCTTTCTCAATAAATGGTGGTGATTCTTCTGATTTTGGAATTACAGACTCAGGTGTATTAACACTTAACACTAATCCTAATTTTGAAGTTAAAAATAATTATTCTTTTTCAGCCTCTGTAACAGATGGACTTTATAGCGCTTCAACCTCAATTACCGTAAATATTTCTGATGTTAATGAAGTTCCCATATTTGGTGCAATAGCCGGAGAAATAAGCGTAAATGAAAATTTAAACACTTCAGTAACTACAATAACTGCATCAGATGAAGATGGAGATACTCTTGCATACACACTCACAGGTGACGATTCATCATTATTGAGTATTGATTCTACCGGTAATGTTTCCTTTAAAGCTTCACCAGATTTTGAAATTCCATCTGATTCAAATGAAGATAATATTTATTCTTTTGCAGTTGTTGCAAATGATGGATCTTTGTCTGCAACCTCACCAAATGTTCTCGTGAGCATAAATAATCTAAATGATAATGCACCAATATTTGTTGATCTTTCTTCAAGTGTCGAGGTAACAAATGGCCAAACAAATGTATTTGATATTGCAACAACTGATGCAGATGGTGATGATATAACATTGGAAAAAGCTGGAACTGATAGTTCAGCTTTTACAATATCCGATTCTGGTAACTTGTCTTTCACTTCAGCTCCTGATTTTGCAAATCCAACTGACAATGATGGTGATAATGTTTACAAACTTAATATCACTGTATCTGATGGATCTTTCACAACCACAAGTGATGAAATAAGTATCACTGTTTTAGAGGTTAATAATCCTCCTGTTATCAATGATTTACAGACTTCATATTCTTTCTCAGAAAATACAATTGAAATGGCAACTTTCTCAGTTTCAGATCCTGAGAATAATACTCTTACAGTTGGAGTATCTGGTGATGATTCAACTGGATTTATAGTTGAAGACAACAGCATCCTGAAATATGTTGGTGGAGTTAACTTTGAAAACCCAACTGATTCTGATGCTAATAATGTTTATAACATTCAAGTTTTTGCTGATGATGGTTTTAATAGGACGACTCAAGCTGTTGAAATCACTGTGTCAGATGTACCAGAGGGTCCAGAGTTTGTAGGATTAGATGCTCAAGTTTTTGTTGAAGAGAACATAAGGATAATAACACCGATTAGTGTTGTTGATCCTGAAGGTTCTGCTGTTAGTTGGGCAATAAATGGTGGTGCTGATGAGTCACTCTTTAGAACCTTTACTGTCGATGCAGCTAATGGAAGTCTTGCATTCCAAAGTTTTGAAGGTGCTGATTATGAAGAACCAAATGATGCAAATAATGATGGTGTATATGAGGTACAACTTAGAGCAGTAGAAGATACAGCTGAAGCTTTGGAAACTATTATAGATTTATTAGTCACTGTAACTGATATAAAAGATACTTATACTATTAATGGAACATTATATTCCAATAGATATACTGCAATTGATGGTGATGTTCAAAATACGCTTAAATATACTTATTCAGAGAATAACTCTGCGTCCAGCGCTCAAACACTTCTTAATCCAACAGATGTTATTGGTCATATTGGTGATAATGTAGTAGATATAGTCGTTATAGAAGGCGGTTTCTGTTTTGATAATGATGGAGATGGAGAGTGCGATACAGAAACATTGGAAAACTTTGATACAGAGGATTGGTATAAAATTTCAGCTGCTCCAAATTTAGCAATTACGCTTCAAAACGAAGGTCTAATTTACGAAGATCTTCCAGATAATCCTGGAGATTTCTATTGCTGCGATACAGATTCAATGGATATAGATCTATTACTCTATAATGAAGACGGATCATTGGCAGATTTCTCATATGCTACAGACTCTAATACAAGACAAGTAATAGTTCTACCTGACACGGGGACATTTTATGCTGTAGTTAAAGCAAACGAGGGGCATGCAAAATATGTTTTAACTTTTGGATCAAATGTTACAGGAGCTTCATCTTTTAGTTCACTTAATAAGAACTATGCTAAAGACAGATTTATTTCTTATATCCCATTTGGACCTGATTACGTATATAACCAGGCTGATGCAGTTAGTGTTGATGTTTATCCTGAACCAAATATAAATACAAAATTTTCTCAGTTAGACGATTCAGGCTTTAAAGGATTACGAAGATTTAACCTTTCTATCGATGAAGAGTTTGGAAGAATCTTTGGTAACAGCTACTTAAATGATATAAAGGATAATCCAGAACAGGTTCAGTACATCAAACATTGGAAAGTGCTTCAGCATTATAGAAATATCTATCCTAAATTAAACTTAGAACTTGATTTAAAAGCCAAAGCTATGAACTTTACAAAAGATCCAGCTTGGGTTTATCAATGGAATTTACAGCAAATTGGTTTGGAGACTGCATTAACTGCAATAGGGCAAGATACGAAAGATGTTGCTGTTGCAGTTTTAGATTCTGGATCGCCAAATACTGATTCAACAGCATACACAACATCCGCTTTTCTGCCAGGTGGTTATGATTTTGTGCCCTTTAGTAATAGTGGTGATGGAGATGACTATGATGCAGACCCAACAGACTCCTCAGCAGCAACTGATTCTCATGGTACTCATGTTGGTACCACAATCGCTGCACTCAATGATGGCAATAATATTAATGGCTTTGGTATTGGGGTTGTTCCAGTTCGTGTTCTAGGTGCTGATGGGACTGGTTTTGTAAGTGATATTACTCAAGGTCTTCTTTTTGCTGGAGGTCTTCCCAATGGCTCTGGCACAACTTATAGTGGAGAAACACCCATCAAGGTCGTTAATATGAGTCTCGGCAGCACTGGAAGTACATGCTCAGGTGGTTATCAAGGAGCAATTAATGATCTTTATGATAGAAATATATCTATAGTCTCATCATCTGGTAATTCTGGAACAGAAGAATACGGTTCACCGGCTTCCTGTAATAACGTCATATCTGTTGCTGCTACTGAAGCCACTAGAAACAGAGCATACTACTCAACTTATAATAATTTAGTTGATATTGCTGCACCCGGTGGCGATACAGGAGCTGACGCAAATGCAGATGGTTATTCAGATGGTGTTCTTGCCTATGGCTCAAATGAAGATCTTGCTTTCTATCAAGGCACATCGATGGCTTCACCACATGTTGCTGGTGCAATAGGAATTTTATATGCACTTGTACCTGAATTATTATCTTCTCAAGTTGATGCATTAATTGTAGATGGGCATCTTACTGATGATATTGGTGCTGAAGGTAAAGATAATGAATTTGGATATGGTCTTCTAAATATAAATAAAGCAGTTACGAGAATTATAGATGAAGAGGGACTTGATTTTACATATGGTTCAATCTCGCCAGGAACAATAAATCTTGGCAAGCAGCTAAATTCCTATGATATTGATGTCACTAAGGTTGGTGATGGAGAGTTATCCGTTACATCAATAGAAAACGATATACCATCAGCCATTTCAATTTCAGAAATAGATGTTGATACTAACGGTTTCGGAAAATATAGATTAAATCTTGATAGGTCTCAGCTTCCTGATGGACTATATTCGACAAGAACAAAAGTAACTTTTTCTAATGAAAATATTCAGTCGTCTACAGCAACAATACAAATTGGTGATGACAGAGATAGACCATATGTTGAGTATGTTTCAACCTATTTATGGCAAGTAGATGAAGATGCTGGCGTTAGAACGCTTTACTTTGGAAATGATGGCGAAATGGTTAATGGTGAAATTACCTTCAATGCTACAGATATTCCTAATGGACAATACTACTATAGCTTCTTTACATACCTTGATAACTTTATTACTGATGTGGGTGAATTCGTTGCAGTTTATCCTGGACCAGGAAGCTCAGAAACTTATATAAATCTAGATGGAGAAGATGTCGATGTATCAGTTTCTCTTGAAGTTAATAAATCTGGAGCTGGAATCAGTTCTAATAACTCAATTAACAGAAAGTACAGGGTTTATAAGATTAATCCCACTATTAAGAAATCAACTATTCTTGATTAAGAATATTCAATATAAAAGAGTAATCTAGGGCTGTTTCGTTTAAAGATTCCAGTCTTCCACTTTTTCCACCATGGCCACCAACTAAGTTTATATTCAAGAATACTGGCTTATTTGATGATGAGTATTCTCTTAATTTTGGGACATATTTTGCTGGTTCAAAATATTGAACTTGGGAATCATATAAGCTTGTAGTAACCAAAACAGCTGGATAATTTTGTTTTTTAATATTGTCATAAGGTGAATATGTTTTCATATATAGATATTCATCTTTATTTGCTGGATTACCCCATTCATCATATTCAAATGTCGTTAAAGGAATAGATTCATCAGACATAGTTGTAAGAACATCTACAAATGGAACTGCGCTCACTATGCCTGCATAAATTTCTGGTTCATAGTTAATAACAGCACCCATCAGTAAGCCACCAGCGCTGCCACCCATAGCAAAGATTTTATCTTTATGACCAATATTATTTTCAGTAAGAAATTTAGTAGCATCTATAAAATCATAAAATGTATTATTTTTATTGAGCATTCGACCATCTTCGTACCAATATCTTCCCATATCGGCACCACCTCTTATTTGAGCAATAGCGAATATAAAACCTCTATTTAAAAGTGGCACAATAGTTGATCTAAAACCTGAATCCATATTAATTCCATATGATCCATAACCATAAATTAACATAGGTGCATTTTTAAGATTTAAACCTTTTTTGTAAACAATTGAAACGGGCACATTAGTTTCATCTCTTGCAAGTGTCTTAATTCTCTTTATTTCATAATCAGTATCTATAAAGTTATTTACTTGTTTTTTCCATATGACATTATTATTGTTCTCATATAAATCATATTTTAATATTTGTGGTGATGTTTTTAATGATGAGTAAGAATATCTAAAGAAGCTTGCATCAAAATCATTGTTGTAAACTAGACCCAGATCATATACCTCATCTTTCATGTTGATTTTATTAAGTGAATTTTTATTAAAATCAAAGACTTCAATTATTGGTATGCCATCATATCGTGATTGAATAACTATAAATTCTTTAAAAGTTAACATATCCTCAATATAGTGAGTATCACGAACCTCAATAACTTCTTCCCAATTATTGATGTTTTGAAAATCATCTTTTTCTAGACGCATAACTTTAAAGTTTTTTGCATCATCATAATTTGAAAGGGCATAGAAATAATCACCACCATCCTCAATTGAATAGAGATGGTTCTCTGATCTCTTTAAAACCAATTCAAGGTTTCCTAGGGGGTTAGCTTTATCTAGGATCCATACTTCACTTGAATCTGTTTTTTCTATGTATATGTAAATATATTTTTTTGTTCTCGATTCTGATAGCCAAATATTAAATTCATTATCATCCTCTCTATAAATTAATTTATCCTCAGATTGATCAGTACCTAGCTCATGAACATATATTTGATTTTGTATAAGCGTCTCTTCATCTTTTTTTGCATATACAATATATTTTGAATCACTCGACCATATAGCATTAGGAGATACTTTTGTAATCTCATCGTCGAGCAGTTCATTTTTAAGTAAATCTTTTATTTGTAGGGTGTATTCTCGTCTTCCAGTGAAATCTTCTCCATAAATTAATAAGTTTTCATCAGGAGAAATATTTAAGCCTGCGACACTATAAAACTCTTGTCCTCTAGCTTCATCATTAGCATCAAGAAGAACCTCCTCATCTATATTATTTCGAAAGTAAGTTGAATACTGTTGATCAGCTTTAATTCTGCTGTAGTAATGATAACTTCCGTCCTTAACCCTGAGCGTTTCTTCTTCAGCCGGAATCATCCTCTTTAATTCATTAAAGATTTCATCTTGATAGTCAACGCGTTCACTTCTCCATTTTTTAAAATATTCATTTTCTGATTCAAGGTAACTAATCAATTCCTTATCAGATCTAGAATCGTCTCTCATCCAATAGTAGTTATCAATTCTTATATCGCCATGCGCCTCTAGCTTATATGGGATTTTCTTTGGATTTGGAGGTGTGTTTGAAGTCATAGGAATGCAGCCTGATAAAATAATTATAGATAATAAAATATTTAAATATTTATTCATATAGGAAGTTACAAGGAATACTATCATGGTTATAGTATCTATGAATATTAGATTTAATCCTTTTAATAGAAAATTAGTATTGGCAATCTTTTCTTATTTTTTAAAAACCAGCTAAAATTAACATCTTGTTGCTTTTAAGTATGAAAAATAATTTAGAAATTACTAATTCCGCAGAAGTTTACTTAAAAAAACTTATCGATGGTAAAGATGAAGACAACCTTGGTATTAGAATTTTCATAGATAGACCAGGAACACCAAAAGCTGAAACATGCCTAGCTTTTTGCAACACAGTTGAGGTTTCAAAAGATGATAAGGTAATGCATCTTGAATTAATAGATGTTTATATTGATTCAAAAAGTATAGATTTTCTTAAAGATGCTGTTGTAAATTTTGATGATGATAATTTTGATGGTCAGTTAACTATCAAAGCCCCTAATGCCAAAATGCCTAATATTGGTGAAAATAGCACGATCGAAGATAAGATTAATTTTATTTTATATAACGAAATCAATCCGATGTTAGCATCACATGGTGGTGAAGTTTCTCTCGTTGAGTTCACTGAGGATTCAGATGTAATTCTTCAATTTGGTGGCGGTTGTCAGGGATGTGGAATGATTGATGTGACACTAAAAGATGGCATTGAAACAACTTTAATAGAACAAATTCCAGAGATAAGATCTGTAAAGGATATCACCGATCATTCAATTGATGAAGATAGAAGAGTTAAGAATTCTGAAATAAATTATTTTGATCATCCAAATATGGGTCTTATTATCAAAATTATTAAGACTTAGGACTCTTGTTCTTGAGGATA
>Ga0066835_10000193_pt1 | contig 11897 bp, 9 predicted proteins | sample ETNtaG_3_FD_67280 | JGI IMG/M metagenome (GOLD analysis project Ga0066835, IMG submission 67280) | Marine microbial and viral communities from oxygen minimum zone, Eastern Pacific Ocean - ETNP201302SV84 | ecosystem: Environmental > Aquatic > Marine > Unclassified ... | reverse complement strand
ATACATTTGGAGCATGGTATTGAGAGGCTTCTCTCGCATGAGGAAACTGGAAACACATGGTCGTATTCGAGGGACATCAGTGTGTCTAATTTTTGTAAAACGAAGGGGATTAAGTGGATCGAATACCCCAACAACGGAGTCGTTAGAAGACTCGGGAATAGAGACGGCTGGAAGAGAGAGAGGGATAAGAGAATGCGTGATCCCTTGAGCTCTCCTCCAATGTTCAAGGAGAGCATTCCCTTTGACGGGTCAGTACCGGCATTAGATGATATTGGCTTCACATCTAGAGAGTTGTTGTACAGGCCTCGACCCGGGGAAAGAGCTGCGATTGACAGGCTAGATTCATTCCTAGAGAGAGACAGTAAGGAATACAGGTGGGCCATCTCAAGTCCTGTTCTCTCCGTAAAGCATGGCTCTGGCTTGTCTCCGTACTTCTCATCTGGCTCCCTCTCAATGAGGAGAGCTGTCCAGAAAACCAATTTGAGAATCGATTGGATAAGGAAAAATAAATCGCAAGTTGAGGGTCATGGGGAATGGATCAAAAGCCTCTCTTCATTCAGAAGGAGGCTAGCATGGAGATGTCACTTCATCCAAAAAATGGAGATGAAATCTGACCTGGATACAGTAGCACAAAATCCCATTATAGACCGTAACATGAACAGGGAAATGGATATTGAGAAGTTTACCAGATGGAAGTCTGGAAAGACTGGGTGGCCTTTCTTGGATGCCTGTATGAGGCAATTGAGTTCCACGGGTTGGATAAACTTCAGAATGAGGGCGATGATAATGTCGGCGGCTTCATACAATTTGTGGCTACCTTGGAGAGAGACTGGATCGTACCTAGCTAGGCAGTTCATCGACTATGAGCCAGGAATACACTGGTCACAGGTAGGGATGCAGTCAGGGACTACTGGGATTAACACAATCAGGGCATACTCCATGACGAAACAGGGAAGAGATCAAGACCCAGGAGGGAGCTACATCAGAGAGTGGGTTCCAGAGCTTTCCATGGTTCCTACTAAATTTATTCATGAGCCGTGGAAGATGCCATTGGAGCTCCAGGAATCGTTATCATGCGTCATCGGAGATTCATACCCCGCACCAGTTGTCGATGAGGTCGAAAGCAGGAAGTCCGGGATTAGCAGGAGCTACTCGGCCAGAGGAGGAGAGGAGGCCAGATTGATTAGCAAGGAAGTTCTGAAAATTCATGGAAGTCGAAGAAGGCCAAGAAATAGAAAGGCTAAGAGTTCCAAGAGTACACAACAGAAGCTTTTCTAGAAAAGATCGTCGTCGTCTTCAGGGGCGTCAAAGGACATCATCTTGGATGGTGCCTTGGCTGACGCCTTGGCGGGCTTCGTATCTTCGCTATCCTCTCTTCTTCTGGCATCAGCGGTCTCTTGCTCCAAGAGCTCTAGCTCTTCAGGAGTTAGTCCGCTCTCCTTTGCAAGCTTGATTCTTCTCTCGTCCCTTGCCCTGATCTCCATTAGTCTCTGTCTTGCTTTGTCATAGTGTTGCATCATGTACATGGCGTCATGCTCAAGAAGGGGGGAGTCTGAAATTATGGTAATATCCATCCAATCCCCTTCTTCGGCCAGGAACTCAGCGAACGGCTCGAATTTGAGGTCTGATTTCTTAATCTGGGTGTAGTGAAGCGCATTTCCCATCCTGTGCTCAATTCCCGCAAAGTGACAGTAGAACCTGCTACCACCGTAGTTCTCCCTAACCATGTCGAAAAGCTCGGCGTAGTCCTCACTGGTCCTCATAGAACCGTGCCCCCTGGCATGAATGTGTCCGATATTGAGGACCGGGACGGTACCTTCGACGTGATTGCAAACTTCCAGAACCTCTTCGACAGTGCCCCAGAGCTCCTGCCTACCAGATGTCTCTATCCCGACGAGTGATGGCTCTTGTTCGGAAATCCATGGGAACGCGGTGTAGGCATCCTCATCTTGTTCGCCCCATATCTCCCGGACCCTGTCCACGATGCCTGAGAAAATATTTGCGACCTGTTCATTGGCCTCGGTTCCCGGGTCGTACTCGCCATATGGCCCTACGTGGTAGACGAGATGCCTGGCATTGATTATCTTGCCAGCTTGCATCGATGCCTCCATCTTAGCTAGAGACCGATTCCTCTCCCTTCTCTTTCCAAGAAGTTCTGCATAGTAAGGGCCGTGTAGGTTCATCTCGATTCCAGAGTCCCACGAAAGAATGCCAGCCTGCCAGTATTGGTCGAAGTGCTTTGGCTGGACTGGTCTTACAGTCTGGATTTCCATTGCCTCCAAACCCAACGCGGTAATGTCATCCATCCCTTCGACGATTGTCCTACCTTTGCAAGAGAGGGGGACTCCTGCCGGACCTAATTTGAGTGGCATACTTGTTCCCTCACGGGTCCGGCCGAAAGGATGCCACTTCAAAAGGAGTTTCTGATAATAGGGCCTAATGTGCGTCTGGGAACAATTTACTCCCATAAGGCGGCTGCCCTAATCCCCTCTATTCCAGCACCAGATAGAGGAAGTGACTTGAGGAAGCCTGCAAGCCACCTAAGACCTTCCGATTCACCCGAGGATTGAGCCTGAATATTATCGAGCGCATGGGCCACTTTAGCACAACTATCACTTTCCGAATATCCGCATACGAGTGGAATCATAGTCTTCTCCCTCACCCTTGAAAGAAAGTCGGGACCATCTGACCCCTCAAGCTTTGAGATAGCATCTAGCGAGGCACTCGTGAAGAAGAGAACGTGTATCTGCCTCACCTTTTCTATGACCTGCCCCCATACCATAGAGATTGACTCTGGATCTGAGGGCATATCGACTATCATAACATTCCTACAGCCTTCTAGTTCTGCGAAAGTCATAGAGGCGGACCAAGCCATTGCCGGAGATGGCCCGGCGGTTACCATGGACGCCGAGTTGACTACCCAATGTGCCATGGCCATTTTTTCCTTCCAGTCTATGGCGCCGTGATTGAAAGATTCGAAATTCTCACCAGGATTTGAGGTTATGATGGAGGACTTCAGGCCCAATGAAGAGGCTATTGCGATTAGCTGACTGGCCTTATCGCTCCCCTCCGGATCACCCAGTGCTATCATTCTGACGCCCTGTTCCATGGCCAGACCTAGGGAGGTCGAGTGATAGGATTAGTGGTCTAGCTTCCACCTTAGCAATGCAATAGCCCCGCCCATTCCAAGTAGCTGCTGTCCTGCATCGTGATCCGTTGAGGCCTGTATTATGGTCCCTCGTGAAGACTTTATTTCCGAGCAGATAGATTCCCACTTCATATGGGATTTTTCATCCTCGTCTCTAATTAATGAGGCGTCTATTATCAGTGATTCGACGGCTCCCTGTGATGCCGCCTCCGATATTGGTACCATGCCATAAGTAACAGATCCATTCACTGAAACTCTCCTGAGCGCTTCCTCGATTGCTCTAATCTCTCTGACTAGTGCGTGCTCGCCCAGAACCACATCAGCCGCACCCTCTGTGAGAACCTCGTTTGCTGCTGACCTTCCACCGATGGAAGTAGGCACATTGGAGATGGTGTTCTTGCATCCTAGTTCCCTTAGATTAGTCTCAAACTGTTCCCTAGCCATGCCTGGGCCACATATCACCAGTGGCATTTCGTCTTTGAAGACCATTCTTACCTCATTGGCAACATTCTCGAAGAAGGCCCTTCTGACTGAAGCGGAATCAGATACCCTCTTCCCTCCCCCTCTCATTGAGAAATTGGAAACATCTCTGATTCCTCTGGACGTCACTTCGAAAACTAGAACCTCATCGGACTCCACTACGATTAGTCCGGCCTTTGCCTTTGTACCCGAAGATATTGCCTCGTTTATCAGATCCAAATCTGGTTTTGCCAGACCGCCCTCCCTTGATATCTCGACCTCGTCACCAGGTGACACGACATGAGTGTGGTGACTACCAATGTCTATCTTGGCCTCTTCGATGATGCCATGCACCCTGAGGTTGTCTGTGAATGACTGGAATGCAGTTTCTTGAGTCCTGAGGACGATCCACATTGGCTTCCTCTCAGCGCTCTTAGCCCTTCCGTCTTCCTTGGTCCCGGTAGTAGAGTCCCTCCTATGAGATAGCATGCCAACTGATGAGCCAGGCCTGCAGATCTGAGCTATCACCCAAAGGTCGTCCTGATCTTCCACGCGCAGCCTCATTCCCTCATCAAGACGCTTGACCCGACGCATCGCACCACTACCTATCCGAAGACCCCAGTGAGCCTTCCCTCTTCATCCATGTCCATGTCCATGGCGGCTGGCCTGCTGGGCAATCCTGGCATGGTCATCATCGAACCGCACACGGCTACGATGAACCCAGCCCCAGCGTTGAGCCTAATTTCTCTGACTTGCAGGGTGAAACCTACTGGTGCCCCCAGGACCTTCTTGTCATGGCTGAAAGAGTACTGTGTCTTGGCCATGCAGACCGGGAGGTTTCCAAAGCCCCATTTCTTGAACTTCTCCAATGATGAATGTGCTGAATCGCTCAAATCTACGTTATTGGCCCCGTAGACATTGGTCCCAATCCTTAGAATAGCCTCATTGGAGGGCATCCCGGGATCGACTGTGGGGCTGAATGGACTTCCATCCTGCTCGTGCTTGGAGCAAGCGGCAACAACTGATTCTGCGAGTTGCGCGGCTCCTTTCCCACCTTTGGAAAATCCCTCGAAGAGGACTATGTCAACGGCTCCGGCCTTGGTTGCCTCATCCCTAATTGCATCTATTTCTGCTTCAGTATCCGTATGGAATCTATTTATTGACACGACGACGGGTATGTCGGTCATTGCTAGGTTCCTGACATGCCTTCTGAGATTTGAAGACGCTCCAGCACGGACCGCTTCTACGTTCTCTGTCTCAATCTCTTCTTTGGTAGGCCTAGAGCCCCCTCCTCCAGCGACTCCACCCCCATGCAACTTCATCGATCGGACTGTAACATTTAGGACTATACAGCTAGGTGCGACCCCCGATGCAAGAGCCTTGATGTGAAGGGCTTTCTCAGCACCCATCTCCGCACCAAAACCTGCTTCTGTGACTACATAATCTGACCTAGACAGAGCTAGATCATCAGCGATAATCGAGGAGTTTCCGTGGGCGATATTGGCAAATGGCCCACAATGGACGAAGGCCGGATTCCCCTCTATAGTTTGTACAAGGTTGGGTAGCATTGCCTCTCTGAGCAGAAGGGCCATCGATCCGGAAGCACCGAGTTGCTCCGCGGTTATTGGGAGTCCTGATTTCGACTCTGCGAGAATTATCCTGCCTAGTCTTGACCTCAGATCCTCGTAGCTCTTGGAAAGTGATAGGATTGCCATTACCTCGCTTGCGGCTGTGATATCGAACCTTTCGGACCTTGTAACGCCAGTTGCAGGGCCACCCAGTCCAATGCTAACTTCCCTCAGCGTCCTATCGTTCATATCTATGACTCGAGGCCAGAAAATCCTATTCGTATCGATGTCGAGATCGTTTCCTCTGTGCAAGTGATTATCCAAGATTGCTGAGCATAGGTTGTGTGCGGCGGTTATGGCGTGCAAATCACCAGTGAAGTGCAGGTTAATCTGCTCCATTGGAAGGACCTGTGAGAAGCCCCCCCCGGCGGCACCCCCCTTGATGCCAAAGACCGGGCCTAGGGACGGTTCCCTGATCACGCAACAGGCGTTGTGACCCCGATGGTTCAGGCCTTGGTTGAGACCTATTGTGGTCACTGTCTTGCCCTCTCCATAGGGGGTCGGATTGACACTGGTCACTAGGATTAGCTTACCCCTCTTGTTTGATTTTCCCGAGGATAGGGATTGCCAGGAGACCTTAGCTATATGAGGCCCGTGCATAATCAAGTCATCTGGAGTCAGTCCCAATTGTTCAGCAACTTTCTCGATCTTCATCGGCTTGGCCGAGCGTGCTATGTCAAGGTCGCTGTCCATGTATTCCGGAGGGGCTATACATACCCGTTATTTTCGGTCAGAGAACTATTGACCGAATCATTCTCAATGGGGCGCAGAGACGGTCACTATGAGAGGGGGCACGAATATTGGACTATCCTGACTACTGTGGCGTTGCTGGCTATCCAATCTCTCATTCCCTGACTCCTCGACTTTTCGAGATTGTCGGTGGAGTCCTTGGTTCTGGGATTGTGAAAACCGTATTCCTAGAGGCCGGGGATGCCGATGAATTCTTCCAGAGGGCGGAAAAACTTGAGGGAGAGATTTGGATTTCATGTACCAGTCCTCTCAAGAACTCTGTTTGGAAGGTGCTTGGTTCTGAAGATGAGAAAGGCCTGCAAGCAATTAATCAGTTAGTAAGAAAAGATGGGGAGTGGAGCGCTTCCAATTCAGATGGGGGAGGATTCATATTGGCTTGTAGGCATATTGGCGTGGAGCCTCGTGGGAGTATTCTCAGAATTCGGGGAGGGGGGTCTACCGCACGTTCGATAGCGTATTCCTGGTCAAAGGAGGGAGGCCAGATAATCCCAGTCAGGGGAAGGAGAGCTCTGCCTGGAGGTCCTTGGGACGTTTCGTTCGTAGACGATTCACTGGAAGCTCACCTATCTATAGATCTCGATGTCGAGGCAGGGGGAGGGGGGTCTTTCCCACTACCTGCTGGACGACAAATCTCCATTTCTTACGATGAAGATTGGAAGATTGATGATTTTGCTGTAATCATGGTTGTTGCACAGCATCTCGAAGCCTGGAAAAAACTCTTTTCTCCCGATAAAATTGATCAGTTACCTTCATTGATAGAATTACTAGAATTGCTTGATGAAAGGTATTAGTCTTCTTGACTTTCTAACTTGGAATTGAGGCGTTTATTTTCTTTTTTGAGGGCTCGATTAGACAAAAATAAACCAACAACGAGGATAGTAAATAGCAAAATATTAACCTGCAAAGTAAACGCATACAGAGAAGACAGTTCACCATGTCTCTCTGCGGTGGCCTCGCCTGTGAAGTTGAAGGCCCAGATATTTATGTACCCAATAAAAGCAAGAATTGCGAGTGCTATCATGCCTTTGAGGTAACCAAAAATACCCATATTTACACCTTTTAAAATATTTACAATGGTATGTTACCATGCTTCTTTGGGGGGACCCATTCCCTCTTGCTGAGAAGAGGCTTCAATGCCCTCACGAGGTGCTTTCTTGTCTCTGCAGGTTCAATCACGTCATCCAGCCAACCGTGCTTAGCGGCGACGTACGGGTCGCCAAATTTGGTTTTGTACTCGCTGATTAGCTCGTTCCTAACTCCCTCTACGTCACTCGCTTCGGAGAGTTCCTTCCTGTGGATGATATTCACAGCCCCTTCAGCACCCATGACAGCGAGCTCCCCGCCGGGCCAAGAGACGTTGTAATCTGAGCCTAGATGCTTGCAACTCATCGCAAGATATGCCCCTCCGTAGGCCTTCCTAGTAACTACGGCCATCTTGGGAACCGTTGCCTCGGCGTACGAATAGAGTAGCTTTGCCCCGTGCCTGATTATCCCTCCCCACTCTTGCACTGTGCCCGGGAGGAAGCCTGGAACATCCACGAAAGTCACGATTGGTATGTTGTAGCAGTCACACGTCCTGATGAATCGCGCGGCCTTGACGGAAGCATCGATATCCAGACATCCTGCTAATACACTGGGTTGGTTTCCTACGATTCCCACGGAATGCCCGTCCAGTCTAGCGAATCCAATGACCACGTTCTCTGCATAGTACTCCGAGAGCTCTAGGAACCTATCTTCATCTACGATTTCCTTGATCACTTTCCTCATGTCATACGGCCGATTTGGATCTGAAGGCACCAGCTCCTCGAGCCCCTCGCACTTCCTGTCCCATGCGTCCGAACCCCTGAGTACAAGGGGTTCCGCGAGAGTATGGTCTGGGAGGAAGGAAAGTATCTCTGCTACGATGTCGAATGCGTCTTGCTCGTCATCGGCAACCATGCAAGCAACACCGCTCCTGCTAGCATGTTGCTCCGCACCCCCCAGAGAGTCCTCATCCACAACTCCCTCGATTATCTCTGGAATCATATACGGGCTCCTCATGAACATTTTCCCATGCTCGGAGCCGAGGATGACGAAGTCGGAAAGTCCCGCGGCTAGGGCACTGACTCCCGATACGGTACCTAGTACAAGGGAGAACAGCGGGATTCTGCCCGAGCAGGCCACTAAGATATCTAACAGCTCTCCAGTGGCCCCCAGTGACGTCACCCCCTCCTCGACCCTCTGACCGTCTCCATCCCAGATTCCTATGAGTGGCAGTTGTGACTTCTCGGCGAACTCGGCAATCTTTGCGACCTTTTTTGCATGCATCTCCCCCATGGATCCCGAGAAAACCGAGTAGTCTTGAGCGAAGCAAACGACCCTCCTGCCATCGATCATTCCGTGCCCGGCAACCACTCCGTCGCCCAGTGGCCTGTGGAGATGCATGTTGTGATCCCCTGCTCTGTGCTGTACGAAGGCGTCCACCTCAACGAACGAGTTGGGGTCGAGGAGCTCCGATATCCTCTCCCTCGCAGTCTTCCTTCCCTCTGCCCTTAGCTCTCTGAGGCTTGATGAGTCACCGGGAGAATACGCCGACTGCCTCATCGCATCGAGCTCGTCGCTTCGCGATGCCTCTGGCATGAGTTACCGATGTGGTAGTCGGTACATCAGTAAGTAGGCCTAAGCGACGAATCCGTCCCATCCCCTCATGTAGTCGACAAACGTTTCACTGAGTCCCTGTTCCAATAGGTGATGGTTGGAAAATGGAGGTTTCATTGGAGAGTAGTTCTCTTCTGAAATGTGAGAGGCCCAGTCGGCATGGCCTATTGCCGCTCGAGCTACAGCGACCATGTCAGCGCCGTTCGCCATTACTGCCTTGGCATCGGAAGTAGACCAGATCCCCCCTGCCGATATTATTGGGACGCTCTTCCCTAGCCTGTCCGAAAACCACTGCGTCAATGTCCTCTCGTCTTCAGGGAACTCCGAGGAGCCCCAAGAACAGTCCCAGCAGGATATATGCAGAAAGTCGATTCCAGCCTCGGAAAGCATCTCTGCTAGCTCCAAGCTATCCTCGAGCCTGACGCCCACCTTCCTATGCTCAGGTGAAATTCTTACACCCAGAATGAAGTCCTCGGGAACCTTGTTCCTGACATCCTGTATGATCCTCATGAGAAACCTCGCTCTATCGAATATTTCACCCCCCCATACATCTTCCCTTCTGTTCGTTTTCTCTCCGAGAAACTGGCATATTAGATACCCATGGGCCCCATGTAGCTCGACCCCATCGAATCCTGCTTTGGCGCATCTCGAGGCCGCGTCTCCGAATGACGAAATGATTGACTCAATCTCGTCGTAAGATAGCTCTCTTGAGGTTTCATCAGAGTCCTTTGACAGAGTATTCTCGCTTGCGGATACAGGGCGGACCCCTGTGATCGCCTCAGGAGCGAACATTCCCCCATGGAATATCTGTGCCAGACTGATGGCGCCTCTTTCCCTGATTCCAGTGGCGAGTCTTGTGAGTCCCGGGACATGATGATCCCCCCAGACCCCCATTTCTCCCTTCCAGCCTTGGCCTTCTGGGACTACGTGAGTGGCCGCGGTGGTGATAATTCCGAATCCCCCCTCTGCTCTCATCAGAAGCCAGTTGATCTCATCCTCTGACAGTGTGCCGTCCTCAGAGCTCTGCTTGTTCGTCATTGCGGCCAGTACTGCCCTATTTCGAGAAACGTGACCTGTTCTTTGGAATTGGAATGGCACATCAGGGGCCGTCATGCCCCCCCGAATGCTAGGAGGTCTTTGAATCTCAGTTACGGACGTTTGGCGGATTCTCTCCCAAGAGGTCCTTGCCCCACCCCTCGGACACGGATTCTTGAGATCTGTCCGAAGAGAGCAGGAAATGCAACTTCACCAGAGCAGAGCCTGGCGGGCAAAGAGACCCGTTGCCAATGATCCCTATCGTTTGCTGAACCCTCCCCTTGCTGTATACGTCAAGATGAACTGGCCCGTGCACGGTCTGCGTGACTACGACTGCTATTCCCCCGTCCTCGCAGTAGTCCTCCAGGAGTAGCCTCAGCTTGGTGTTCTCAGGAGAGTCCTCTTGGGGGTCCGATATCGGAAGGTGACCCAGGCCGGTTCCATGGAAGAGAAGGGCATCATATCCCAGCTCTATGGCAGAGTTGACGATGTCTGAATGAAGATGTCCGTCGGAAACGAACTGAGCTATCCTGACCGTGTCATCGAACATTGTGGGAGAAATGGCCTCCGACCGAGCGTCCTGTGGGTCCAGCTCCTCCATAATTATTCGAGGCCCTTCCGTGCCGAACTCCACGTGGGCTATTGGATCTTGATTTATCGACTTGAAAGCGTCCCTCCTGGATGAGTGGTATTTCCTGCAAGCGCACCCTGGCAAAACAGTACATCTTCCGTCGGACGATGTGGCATGCGTGACCACGACGGACGAGTCCCTGTACCCAGTCGGTTCGGGGCCATTGGCGGCCCAGTATACCGCTGAGATGAGATTCTCTGGGGCATCAGATGATCCCCTATCGGGAGACCTCTGAGAGCCTGTCAGTACTATTCGTCCTGGTGGCCTGCCCCCCGATCCCGACCATCCGTAGGACATCGCGGCCGCAGATAGGTGAAGTGTGTCGGTACCATGGGTTATCACAACTCCAACCGCTCCCTCGGCAAACGCCTCCTCGGTGGCCTTGAGCAACCTGTTCCAATGTCTGGGCCTTATGTCGTCTGACCACATGTTTCCGAGCTTGACGGCCCTTATCCTAGCTATGGACCTCAGCTCAGGCACTGCCTGTAGTAACTCGCTAGGCTCGAACCTGGCTGTCACTGCGCCCGTGGAGTAGTCAACCTTGCTTGCTATGGTCCCCCCTGTGTGGATCAGGTGAACCAGGGGCAGGGACTCGTCCTGCTTGATCGGTTCTGGAATGGCCTCCTGAGGCTCTGGTATCTCGCCCATGAGCTCGAACTCCTCCACATACGAGCTGGGGAAAGAAAGATTGTATCCATTCACAAGCTTGATCGTTACCAAACCCGGTCCAGCTGAGGGCAGAGCTAGTCCCACGTGCTCGTCGAGACCGGCCCATGTCTTCACCACCAGTCTGATGGGCGTACCCGGGTCCGGCCAGTCCTCCATGACACTAAGCGGGCGGAATAGGCCCATCAATGGCTCGCTCCTAACGAGCATCGAAAGGATTGATTTATTGGGTAATACTATCGGTCATATTCATGAAGTTACTCTCCATTACCCTCGCTCTGATATTCGTTTCCGGCACATTGAGCGGTTGCATATCCGAGGAAGAGACGGAAAGACGCTTCATAGATGATGATTCAGAGCTTCTTGATGCCGAAGACGCAGGGGTATGCGGGGATCTGGATGGAGACGGGGAGATGGACTGTCCCCTTAGCGGATATATCCCCGATACTATGCCATGGTGGTGCAATTCGACAGGAATAGGAGGGCACCATGTAGACCCCGCCTATGAGGGGATGGTGAAGGGTGAGCTTTCTGGGGAGCAGTGCGAGACGCTCACAGCCGAGTTCCAAGCCGCCTTGGAATGGTCATCCCAATGGGCCACATTGGGAGAGGCCGAAGCGGCTGGCTTCCACATGCTCGTTGGGTATACCGAGGGGATGGGCACCCACCACGCCAGGCTAGGGGAATTCAGGATGGACAGTGAGGACTTCAATACTAGTTCCCCTGAGTTCACCGGGACTTCTCTGGATGAGGCATTCGACTACTCACAGCCCGAATTCCTGATGTTCGCTGGCGAGGAGGCCGAGTCCGAGCTTGTCGGATTCGCCTGGTTCGTGAGATCCCCTTCCGACGTCCCACCTGAGGGCTTCACGGGGGACAACGACTGGTGGCACAGGCATGAGTCTCTCTGCTTCCAGATGGAGCTGATGCTAGTCAGGGGCGA
>Ga0066835_10000187_pt1 | contig 12086 bp, 13 predicted proteins | sample ETNtaG_3_FD_67280 | JGI IMG/M metagenome (GOLD analysis project Ga0066835, IMG submission 67280) | Marine microbial and viral communities from oxygen minimum zone, Eastern Pacific Ocean - ETNP201302SV84 | ecosystem: Environmental > Aquatic > Marine > Unclassified ... | reverse complement strand
GTCGTCCGTGCAGAGTAGCAATAAACGCGGCTAGATGTTCTTGAACGCTTGTATTTACCTCGCGTCTACTCTCACGCATCTTGATTACTTGTTCTGATGCCCACTTACCCATTCCGTTTATGTCAAACGATACAAGTCCTATCTTCTCTGCAATCTTGCCTGCAACTAGCGCAGTAACGATCGTGTCGCGGTAGAAACGTTCTTTGTTATCGTCGTCGCTTTTTGGGTTGAACTTGGTGCGCGCAGCTACCAGTTGTCGACGAACCCAATCACGGTGTTTGATGACGAACCTTATGTACGGAAGACATGCTTCTCCATATACGTTGTCCATGTGGTTTTCTACAAACTCTTGAGTAATATCAGGGAATACAGATGTTCTGTAATCTTGGGGCAGTGATACCTCAAAGAAGCGTAACTGAGTAGCTTCTACCTTATATCCCGCCGGAAGTTTGGCTATAGACTCCAAAATTGAGTCATTGGAGGTGATGAAAGAGTTTTTGAACCACTGACCACCCACTGTAGCGAACCGACCGCTAGAGGACAGTCTTTCCTTGTCTCGTCCGTTGGCGAGTGCATAGCCCGTACGTGTCAACTCCTCCGACGTTCTACCAGAAAACTCGTCAAGGAGAAGAGGAACAGACCCCATGATAGCAATACGTTTGATTACGGCGTTGAGTGTAGCACCTTGGTCGCCAGTTTGCCTTTCCATATATTCGGGGTTTCCATAGAACCCACAAGCAATTTTTGCGGCTGTTGATTTACCAGTACCACCATGTCCAGTAAATGCTAAAGGTAGCCCATGCCAGTTTGACGAACCCATCAACTCTACAAGAATACTTCCCATAGAATGACAAAGTGCAAATTGGAAAGGTTCAGCATCTTTTCTGTTGTATAAAGTATCAATATTTGAAACCCACTCTTCTAGTGTGCCTTTACGTCCAAAGTCTACTGCCACATCCGTAGGCACGTTGGGGTCACATAATACTTCTTGCGAACCTTTCTCTGTAATCATCTTAGTGCCAAGCACAAACCCCTTACGATCTTCTGTCCAACCAAACTGTCCATAAGTCTTTGTCTCAACGCGAAACCTTTGTAGTGTTTCGATTAATGTTTCAGCAAATTCTGCCATATCATTCCTCGCATTTCTTGTTCTTGTTAAAAATACCTCATGGCTTGAGAAAGTCTCAGACATCTGTGCAGGGATAGCCAACTCAGATGTTGGCATAAAGAACTCTCTCCAACTACCGTTTTTCTCTTTGGCTCTCCAATGAATAACCCATGTGCCTTCGCTGTCTTTAATACGATTGATTGGGTATACAAAGCTTTTGCAAAAAGGTTTCCAAGATACTGCACCGTCGTCGTCAGTGTAGGCCCGGGAAAGCGCGACACCGTTCCATCGAAACATTTGGTTGTTCCAGTAAGGTATAGTTTGCCCTTCAATCACTGTCGCGTTACTGGTTTGTTTACCGTCATCGTCGTCGTCATCTGCTGCGGCCGCATTCTGCGCGACGGAAGGTTCAATCTCTGGTGGACAGAAGCCTTTGCTCCTTGCACCATCAATCATCTTCTGTACTTCAGCGCGTGTATCTTCTTCAGAGTACCCCTCAAGTATAAGGTCTTTTGCTAGTCCATGTATCTCTGCGTCTGTATTACCTTTTGTAACCCATGAAGCTACTAGCTTTAACATATTGTTGTGCCATTCTTCGCCATTCATCACCGCTTCACGTGCTTGATTGCGGTCTAACTTTTCTCCGTACTCAACAAAGTCTCCAAATCCGCCCTTTTTAACGGCTCGTTGAATATTGTTATCTTCTATAAACTTCAGCATAGTTGAACGTAAGTGTTCAACTGAATAACGTTTTCCCTGCTTGAGCATCTTTACGGGTATGGGCGTACCATACTTTTTATTATGTGTGCCAACAGGTCTTAGTACACGCGCAGAGTCTAAGTCTACAGCGCGATCTATTTTCATATTAAGAAATGTTGTTATATCTCGTTTAAGTGTTGCTAATTCTATCCATGTAGCTTTATCTACTTCTTCATCTAAATGAAAGTATGTGTGGTATCCTCCACCACTATCTATAACTGAAGGCGTCAGTCGTAGGGCGCTGGCCAACTTTGCAACGTCGGCTATGGCTTCTTTCTTATCCTTGTACTTTTTTGGGTCATTAGCATCAACGTCATAATCGTCATACAAGGACTTGCACCACGCAACATTGTCTTGCGTACGTATTCTAAATCGGTCTTGTTTATCTTTGTACCAGTCTCCAAATGAGTTGATTGCGACGTAGACTTCACTATTCGCATCCAGTTTAACAGCTTCAGAAGCCGCTTTTGCAATCGTCGTAAACTTTCTGTTCTTCCACCAAGCTCTGCCATGCTCATTTGTTTCTGGAACACCGAGCACAATGTGCCCTTTCGAGGGCAGTAGCCACTCGAAAAATTCTAAGGTGTCCATCATTACCTCCATAATGTGTTAAAGTATTAATGGTAGCCGAAAAAGCTCCGGCTACCTAGAAATTTTGAAGTTTAGTTACTCGTCGAAATCGAGGTTTTCGAGAGCCTCAGTGACCTCGTCGTAGTCCTCAACCTTTTTAGTATTTTTAGTTTCAGTTTTATTATACGTGGACTTCGGTTTTGCCTTTACCGCAGCCTTAAATTTATCTGGCTTAGGCTCGTCAAGCTCCTCTGCTTCAGCAGCTTTGTCCGCAGGAGTTTCAATGTCAGTTGCAAAACCCTCTACTGTGGAGTTGAATCCTCCCTCAATAGTATCAAAAGCAGACCGCGTTTTCATCTCTGCTAAGTCGATAACCTGTACCTGACGCAATCGTAAGGATATACCAGAGCCATTTTTTGGGTCGTAGACAACAAGCGATACAAGCACGTTGATTTTAGACCCCGTTGTTAACATGAAGTCACTCGGTAGTTTGTTATTGCTAGAATCAAATTGAGCAATAGATGTAGGTTCGCCGTTAAACGCACCTTTAAGTTTAGTTCTAGCAACATATTCGCCATTGTCGTTGCGGTCAAAAACCTCGTCGCTGGGAGGAAACTCCTTCCATTTGGGGTCTTTCCCCTCATTGTAGGCAGTTTTCATAGCGTTATACAAAGGAACAGCCTGCTCTTTTGTCAAAACAAGGCTCATAGTATACTCAGCACCGTCGTCAGTTGGGGCGCAAGGCATACGTCCATTATTCTCAAATTTGTAAGTTTTATCAATTCGAGGATATAGAGCGGTAGCTCCCGTCACGATATAAGACGCAAATTTAGGTTTTTTATCAGTCATGATAGTCTCCATTTTAGTGATTAATAAATATATCCGCTTGTCTTTTCAAACTGCGGTCGAACAGTTTTAGACACACGAATGATTGAATTAAGTTCGATCTCTTTTAGAAAGCGACCGACTTTGAAAGTTAGTAGATTATAGTTCTCAAGTGGACGTACATTTATATGTGTTACGACGTTCTTAAGACCATATCCTCTACTAGAAAGTGACTTCTTATATTCTCTGAAAGATCGTAAAGAAGTCGATGGTACACGTAACATACAACGACTAGGCTCTTCTAAAGTAATAAGTTTCAAGGTCGCATACTCAGTACAAGCCCTAGCACGTTTTCCGTTAGGTGTAATTCGTGAACCCCAAGATGATTGGGGGCATACAGCACATTGTTTTGCTTGTGGTACAGAACTGTTTTTTATTGGTGTAATACCATCGCCAGATGTACAAATAACTGTTTCATCATCTGAATAATACGCTCTCATTTTGTCAAAAGCATTGACAATAACAGCGTCTATAGGGGGTTCTGCAAACTCAAACATTACTTACGCCGAAAGTTTACAACTTGCGTTTCGCTGTATTTTGTGCCGGGAACAAGTTCGCCGTGATGCTCTTGATAGTCTTGGCAACTTTTCTTCTTAGCACGTACATCTAGTAATTCCCATGCTTTGTTGGAAGTTACGTGGTTCATAAATGTATCGGGGTCTTCGACGGTCACGGATGATCGTGTTGAACGATACGCAGTACCGTGCTCACGGGAAGACACGTTATCTATACCACGTTCGTTGAACCGACGCAGAAACTCTATCTCAATCAATAGCTGTTTATCTTTGTCGCTTGCATCATCGGCTTCATAATCAGCTTTACGCTTTGCTCGTCGATCACGTAAACCAATAAATAATTTTAGAAGTGATGCGTCATCAACATCCGACACTTTCATTTTCGCCTGCATATTCAATTTTACTCTCCTTCTTTTTTGTTGTTAGCCATTTTTCAATGTCTGTTTCGTCCCATCTTAAAATCTTTTGAGACACTTTGATGGGCGCGGGGAAACTAGCCTCTCGTCGACGCAGTTGATGTAACGCGCCTTTGGAAAGACCAAGTTTTTCAGATAGTTGTGTTGTATCGAGAAGAACCATTATTCACCTATTTTAAGTTATATGTATTAACATGTAAACACATAAACACTTTTTTGTAAAAATCAAGCTATAAGTTTTGTTTGATGCGCTTTTACTTCATCAAGAAGTGCGCCTTGCAGTCGTTGCTTCTTCTGCAGCCGATTGTAGACGCGGTGTTCAACTGGCGAACCTTCTAACATTATAATAAAATTATTCATCTTTTGGCCGGGGCGATTGATTCGTCCGTTGGCTTGTTCAAATGTTTCATTACTCGTTACACAACTATACCAAATAATTGTACTCGCGGCTGTTAGAGTTAAGCCGTGAGACATAGCCGCAGGTTGTGCGACTAATACTTTTGGGTCTTTTGCTGATTGAAACGCTCTGAATATTCTATCGCGTTCAGCTTTCTTTACGCCACCGTGTATAACTTCTACACTAAAATCGGCGCTAAGTTCTTTCGCAACCATGTTCACAGACGATACGTAAGGTACAAATACAATGACCTTGCCCTCTGCGGATTCAATGATTGAACGTGTTTCGTCAATACGTGGCGATGAAGGTATAGATACTTCTGTACCATCATTAGCATACACTACACCACAAGCTATCTGTATCAACTTACCCATCTTTACTGCTTCGTTAACTGCTGTAATCTCTCCTTCTTCTGCTTCTGTACGTAGCTTTGTAAGCATTTCTTTATATGCTTTGTTCTGTTCGGTTGTTAACTGTACAGACCGTGTTTCAAACATAACTGGAGGTAAGTCCAAACATTCATCACGCGTAAATCGTACTGATGGTTGCATAACTCTACGAACAATATCTGTTGCTTCTGGTCTAGGTAGCCATTGAAATTGTGTTATCTGTTTCATTACTTGATTCTTAAACCTACCAAAATAAGGTGGTACGTTATCAGGCGATACTAGTCTACACTGCGCCCAAGCATCTGTAGGGTTGTTAGGTGTAGGCGTTCCCGTCATTGCCCAACATGCGCGTGGTTCTGCATGACGATTAACTACCATATTGATAGCTTTCCACTTCGTCGTTCCTGCGTTGCGGGCACACTGAGCGACTTCGTCAACGATTACTAAATCAATATCGCGTCTGTGTTTTATGTAAGGTTCAATGATGTTTACTCCATCATGGTTAATTATGTATACGTCATAGTCTTGTTCTAGTAACTGCAACCTTTTCTTACGGGTTCCATGTAACACACCAAAAGTTAAGTGTGGAAAGTGATTAAAGAGTTCGTCGGCCCACGTGCGTTCCAGCGTAGACAACGGAGAAACTACTAACGCCTTATTCAGTTGACCGACGCTCTTTAGATAGTCGTACGCCCAGAGAGAAGCTAACGACTTACCCGTTCCTAGTTCACTTAAATTGAATGCTCGTTTGTGTGTTGACAAAAATGCCGCCGCTTCCATCTGCGCTTTAAATGGCTTGTACTGCCCCGACCATTCGTAGTAAGTACGTATGGGGGCAGGCGCATTGAACCCTAAATGCCGTAATGCAACGGTTTCACGCGTCCTATGCGGAACGGCTACAAACGGATCGCCTTTTACTTTAAACTGTTTTGCAGATGGTAATACATTGAGAATACGATCTGGATTTCTAGTTTTCAGTATCAACGCTTGTTTGTCTTGCCACACTAACATTTTTATCCTTTCTTTGTATACATAGAGGGTCGTGTCTTACGCCAACCTTTGTTGACTTTAGCACTTACCACTCTGGTGTTTGATTTAGCTGTGCTACCTCCCGCGTCGAGAGGTACTTTATGATCTATGTGTTTACCGTCGCCTTTCTTTACACGTCCGTCGCGCATGGCTTCTCGCCGCGCTTTGTTGTTGGCGACGCGTTTCTTTTGGACACTAGGTTTCTTGTTGTATTTAGCTTTAGTCGCTAATGCTTTTTTAGATGTCTTAGTCATTTAGCTCTCCATTATCACTTTAACTTGATCAACCGAGTCTACCACATGAGCAGATCCATTAGCACGTATTATCTCCTCAATTTCACGTTGTTGATTTGGTGTGACGTTGTTGATCTTTCCGGGCGCTTTCGTCTCGAACGCGAAAAACTTACCATCAAAACACACAAGTATGTCAGGACAACCAGACCTACCCATGCCATTAGATACTGGCATATAATACCAAGCGCCAATAGATTTAAGATATTCTTTTACCTTTCGTTTTACTTTTCCTTCAGGAGTTGTCGCCATGTTTATACTCCACAGAACTCACACAATGAACGCCCTACTGGACACCAATTTTTACAAAGTCCTGATGGTTTAGGTAGCCACTTGTCGTCGTTGTAGGAATGCGCAAGCCTTGACAGACGCGGTAGAAACTCGTTCCATATGTCTGTTGCTTGTTCGCGTGTAAACTTTTCTTTGTCAAATTTTCTGTCTTTTAGCCAGATAAAACCAGTTACCACGTTAGATATCCAAGGGTATATAGCAAACGCCAAAGCCGCAAATAACTTTAATTGATCACTGTCGGGTCGGTGCTTACCAGTTTTCCAATCAAGCAGATACGCGGTGTCTGAACCAATAACACCAATATCTATAACCCCTCGTACCCATACATCTTTCGCCATCCACGTTGTTTTGTGGAAGTTCTTCGTAAGCGCAACGCGTTCCTCAACAACACGTTTTCCTTCTATGCTTTGTATCTTACGAACGTACTTGCCATAGTCTTCCAGAGAGGGAGGTAAAGGTTTCTTCCCTTTAGCAAACAGTTCCAATGCCTTGTGTACTTCGTTGCCCCACTTAGTTGCTTCATTTTGTGGTTCAACAACTTGTTTGGTAACTCTAGTAAGCTGATAACGCTTTGGGCATGTTTCGTATGCGGTTAACGCCGAATAGCTCCAAGGGTGCTTTAATTCCAAAACTGTCTCCTTTGTTTTAGGTAGGGCGGTGGACTAATATCTTTAAATCCACTGCACGGAAAACCACCACCCTTACACGGCCGTACCTACTCGTCTGATCGCCACATCAGATAAACCCTAAAGTGTCTTACCACTTGTGTCACGCAGTGTGCTACAAAGGCGTAGTACTGGGCGAGTATTCCTATATATAAACACATATATACACATTTCAAGTATTTTATTTAGCTTCGCCGTAATTATTTCCAATGCTACCCTCACTCCACGTAACCAACTCTGGCCACCACTCTGGTGGGGTTCGCATTATTGATTGCACGTCGTTGAGTATCCCAGGGGCCGCATCTTCGTCGACGACGTATACGAGCTCATCATGCACCATCAATGCAGGATTCAAACCAAGTTCGCGTTGTACAGTTAATGCGTTGTCAGCGATTACGCAGCGAGCGAGATGCTGAACGATGTTCTCGTCGATCTTCCCTGCGTATATACGAGCGCAGTTACGACCACTACCATACCAAAACTCTTGTTGGTTTCTTTCGTCGTCGTATTGTATACGCAAGTCTGGATATCGTATCATACCCTTGGGCGTACGCAGACCCCCCTCTACTGGAGTAACAAATCCCCAAGGATCAACTGATGCTCCTTCTGCGCCACGCATTATAGTAGGTAGTGCTTTATGGCAAGTTTTCCAACCCATACATATTTCGTTGTATTCATACCTCCACCTATCAACTATATCTCTACTCTCATCTTCTGTAATATCTACACCCCCCATTAGTTTTGCAACTTTCTGAAAGGTAACGTGACCCGCTCCGAAACCTAGTCCTAAATGCGCTACCTTACCAACTTGTCGTTGTTGCTTAGACACCTGATCAGGTGGTATGTCGTACAGTTTACTTGCAAAGTCTCTATACAAGTCAGCCTTTTCGGGGTCAGCTTGGTACATCTTCATACTAGATGGTACTTGCCACAAGAAATGGTTAACGCGTAGTTCTATGCCGCTCAGGTCAGCGACGACGATCTTGCAACCGGATGGTGCTACCAACGACGATCGTAAAGCATCAGATGGTTTTGGGTCATACGGATTTACACGTGGTAAATTCTGTGGGTTATACCCCCAACCTGACCACCTACCAGTAGTATCAGCACCATAATACTTCAATGGTATAGGCACTTTCTTACAAGGGTGTGCATTTGCCGCGTCCATGAACGCTTGAATACGTGTCTGTAGAATAGTAGACTTTGCGTCGAGACGTGCTGCAGCCGCTGTAGCGACGAGTGCGTTCTGGTGTCCTTGGAGGGAAAGGAACTCTTCGTCCGTCTTCGCTAACGCGGGAATTTCCTTACCAGTTGTGGGGGAAATCTTAGTCGGGACGTCAATCCTTAAAGCCTCCAAGAACATCGCAAATTTATTAGCTGACGATAATACTGTCAAGCACTCTTGAGCCGCTTCTTCGTCGGTCATGTCTAAGGATCTTATCCCCATGACGTCGGCGCATTCTATTAACATTGCCTGTTTACGAGCGCTTTCATCTGCTAACGTAGTTGTCAGTAGATCCATATCTACATCAAATTGTGGTTCGACAAGCATACGAATTGTCATGTCGATAAGTCTGACTTCATCTTTGCGTGTGCGTTTGATGAGTCGTAACAGCAAGGCATAGCACTGGTCAACGTCGTCGGCGTTGTATTTCTGCATCTCAGCAACCTCTTGCTCAGTAAAATCAGCAAGACGCTTACCCTTAGTTGCAACCAACGCCGATTGGTCTTTAACCCCTAACTTGTAATGCTCGACAAGTTTTGCCAATGATAACCCCACGTCTTTTGCGTGGATAGGTCTAGCCATAGCAAGTGTACAACCCCAAAGTTTGGGTTTGATACCAAGTCGCCACGATAATATCATAGCATCAAAGCCTGACATATTGTGTCCAACTAACCAGTACTCTGACCAATCGACGCTGTCGCAGACGTCACGCACCTGCTGCTCCCCGAACGCGACGACAGTTGGTTCATTACCAAACTTAAACGCGCAAGAGATTATTTCTGTGTCGGGGTGCATACAGTATGCAATAGGCGACATCTTAGTAAGCGAATGACCAACTGCCCAATAGGTTTCTAGGTCAACTATCGCTATCTTCATTTTTTATTTTCCTCCTAGCGTTTGCACCAAATCTCAACATTCGTTCTTTTTGAGATGGTTCTACTTCTTGTAACTCACACTCGTAAGCGATACCCATATACGCCATAGTATCGACGTAGTGATCTTTCTTGAGTGGGCTTGTACGCTTACGAGCAAGTTTAGTTGCAATGTGAAGTATGGCGACGTCCGATGGTTTAATCTCATGACCAGTTATAGCGTTGAATATATCTGCTATGTGGGTCATGTTATCCACGGGGTCGCCATAGTCCTTGTTACGTTCTTGTGATGTTAAAGCTGACGCTTCAGCTAACAAGTCACAACGGTTAGGTTTCTTTGTCATACCCACCACACCATCTGAAGCCAAGCACCAATCACAACCACGATGGCGATAGCTATTCCTATGTGCATAGCTCTATCTTTCCACACGTTGTAGTTGTCACGAATTGGTGCGCGTAGTATGGCTTCATCGAACGTAGGTAAGTGGATAATATCTTTTTCAAAGATTTCCCGTGGTGTACCGATACGCTTCATCAACTGATTAGCGTAGCCGTATGACACACCTGTAGCCTTCGCCACCTCCTTAGGTGTGGCTAACTTGTTTTTCAGTAAGTATTTCCACACCTTCTGCTCTTTCTTGCCCATGTTAGTCTCCTTTTACTAAGTGTTTTAGTTTTTGCATTTCAGGGTTTCTACGCAACTTGCGTAAAGCTCTTGCTTCTAACTGACGTACGCGTTCTCTACTTACGTTCCAGAGTTCTCCAATCTGGTGTAAAGTCCAACCTTGTCCGTCAGGCATATTAACACCAAAACGCATCTTCATCATAATAATCTCACGCTCCGTAAGATTAGCTGATGGGTCACGATCAGTGAGTCTGCCCTTCTGAATTTCCGTTTCTGTTTCGTCTGGAAGAAGTTCAAACTCATACTGATCAGGCTTTACAAAATTGTTAGTCATTACTATCTCTGGTAAGTTGGTGTGCAACTGCCGCGCTAGTCAACGCATCACGATCAATACCTAAATCTTCAACCGTAGTCTTTTCTGGTCGTGATGCAGTCTTGCCCCGTGGTGCAGATGGAGCATGTAACTTTTCTATATAATGATCAGGTACATACTGCTCAAGTTCTGGTAGTTCTTTGATAGCCGTATTCAAAGACGCGTGTTGTTGCATGAAAGTCTTGAGTTGCTCCTCGACTTTGTTGAACTTGTCTTGGAGTGATTTCTTGATGGACTCGTTAGACTTACCACTCTTAAACCAAGTCATAAGTAGTGGGGGAAAGTCAGCTTCTTCCAAAGTCATCTTACCTCTGTTACCGCTGTAGGAATGCCCCGCAGAAGCGTGAGCGGGTGACAACGTAAAGTCGCCTTCCAAGTAAATGTTTACATCACCACTGTCAGGACAACTCTCTGGTGCAACAATTTTTACGTCAACATTCTTTGCCTTCAAGCCGTCAAGCCATTCGTCAGGCATTTGCTGTTGAAGTTGTGGCGCACCTTTCCAAGATACAGACTCAATACAATTACGTATTGCATCGTACTCTGCACTGTCTTTGGTCAAAGTGTCTGCCGAATACGGTTTTTGTGCCGTTTGCGACATTGTTCTTACCTTGTGTAGTATGTCACTCACAAGGGTATCAGTTTTTCTTACATAAGCCATGTGTTTCTCCTTTGTTGGCTAGGGTTACGCATCAACATCAAATTCGACGACAGTACCCCAATCGAACTCGGTACTCTCAGTTGTCAGCCAAACAGTGTTATGCTTTGAAGTGAAGTTGTTCTGATCGCCGTAGCCATCAGTAAGATAGACAACAACTTCGGGGTCGAGATTGTGTTTGTCAATGTAGTCAAACACGGGTTCAAACGCTGTACCACCACCGCCGTATAGTGTCAGCTTGATCGGAAGATCCTCTGGTTCGTATGTTTCGACATGATTGACTTCCGCATCACAGTAGATGATGGTCACGGACTCGGGATTACACTGTTCGATTATCCTGTTAACGTGTCCACCAAATACATTCAGTTCGTTTTGTACGATAGAGCCTGACGTGTCGACGGCGATAACTATGGGCCCCATGCGTGGTGTGTAGTCGACGCCCGGCAGGTAAAGACCGTTCGCAATAAATCTACGATTGGGTCGCTTGAACGAAAAACCATCTTTGATAAAAGAAATAATAAATCGTGCAAGAATATCGAACCAAGGCGTTTTTACGTTGACCAACTCGTCGATCATTCGCTCGAGAGAAGCGGGCAACTTACCTTTTTGCTTGGCAATCTTAGACGCTTGTATAGTTTCGATCTTGGCTTGAGCTTCAAGCTCTTTGATCTTGCTCTCGTCAAGTGGGTTGCCGTTGCCGTCTACAGGGTCGCCGACGTCAGGACCGATGCCACCTTCACCACCACCGCCGTCGTTGCCTTCAGGCGGAGGATCTGCATACAACTCTTCGGTCGCATGATCTCTAGCGCCGTCAAAGTGACAGCCGCCTTCGATGAAGTCGCCGACTTTTGCTTCGATGAGAGTGTCGTTGATGACCCAGTCAGCGGCGATGTTCCACATCTTGGGATCACGTGCGCCACGTCTTGTCGAGTGACACAACATATAGTGCATGGCTTCGTGAGCCAATAGAAAGATGGTATTCTTGACCGTGAGTGGTACAAGAAAGTGTGGGTTCAAAC
>Ga0066835_10000184_pt1 | contig 12231 bp, 10 predicted proteins | sample ETNtaG_3_FD_67280 | JGI IMG/M metagenome (GOLD analysis project Ga0066835, IMG submission 67280) | Marine microbial and viral communities from oxygen minimum zone, Eastern Pacific Ocean - ETNP201302SV84 | ecosystem: Environmental > Aquatic > Marine > Unclassified ... | reverse complement strand
TGCACGTGAAGTGGGAACAACCGCCTCTCTGGCCAGTGGCAATTCCAAGTGTGATGGGTTTCGCAGCTGGTTGCGTTCCATACTTTTTCGAGTCTCAGTATCTCACTACTGAAACGAAGTTCTCACTCTTCGTCCCGTTTGCGATGGCAACCATGGCTTGTATGGTGATATGCCTACTCCAAACCAGTATCGATTCCAAGCTTGAGATGTTTTCAGGGTCTCTATTGTCCCTAGTGGTTTCTCTGGTTGGGCAGTTGATATTTTTCGTTTGGTTTGTCCCGGTGATACTTATCTGGGTCAGAGAGTCGATATTTGTGTGGAGGAAAAGCTATCCGGCGTTCAGAATAGGTTTCTGGATAGGCTTAGGTGCCGCTTCAGGGGTCTACATGGGCGGAATCTTCGCCTACAACGTAGTCTAAGCCCTTAGTAGCCATTGCAACCACAAGCCCCGTTATGAAAAATGCCGGGAGGGAAACCAGCACAGCTGACCACATCAGTTCGTCATCGAAGTACTGCATTGTGATTCTAACCTCTCCTTCTCCTTGCTCGATTCCTGTGAGTTTGGCTAGCACCAGATGGATATCCCCGATCGATGAGGTCAGGACCTCTGTCGTCCATGCCTCGCCTGAACCTAGAGTCTTGTCATTGAGGTCAGGGTTCGAGGCTGAACCTGCCACTATTTCTTGCCAATCGACGTTTCCCTTGTCGACATGGGGTATGACGTGATCACGATCCACTATTACAATATGTACCGGGTAGTCGCCGACATTGATTATCTCTACAACCACCGGATGACTTAGACTGTGGACCTCTATTGTGTCTATGGCTACATCGCCTTGACCAAACCTGAAGTTAGGATTCTCCTTCTCAGAACCGCTACCATCAACAATTACTGAAACCATGGCTGATGCACAAAGCACTGTGAAGGCAAAAGCGATTGCATTACCTTTTCTGGAAGGGAGTATGGACCCCCATCCCTTCTCTGGCCTGCTCCTAAGTTTTGGTTGCCAGTTATGACAGAATGTAGCGCATATGACAGCCAGAACAAGGCCTGGAATTATATCTAGTACCCAATGAATCCCTAGGTACTGGATACTGAAGAAGTAGATTACTACATTGGCCATAACAAACAGGTCTAGCTCACGGTGCCTCCATTCTCTGATCGAAATTCCCAGATCTCTGCAATGGAGTCTATTGAGTATTAGGAATCCTACGGGCAGTCCGAAGTGGAGACTGGGAAATCCATTATCCAGAGGATCGTTGTTCGTAAAGAACTCCATGTACCAAGAGTCGTGATAAAGCAAGGCGTCCATGCCGGGGATGAACGAACTTGTCACTTCCACATTGAAGAAGAGATACAGTGGTACTGCGAGGACGTACACTACGAAGTAATTCAGTGCGGCTTTGTCTGCCATTACTTGGTCCTTAACGAGGATGAAGTAAATCGGAACGAACCAGATTATGAACAGATAGACGAATATATAGTGGAAAGATAGGATTTCGGTAAGTAGTTCGTTCCTGAATAAATCCTGTGCCCACAGAGAGAAGTCTCCCTCGATGGAGTGTACCCAGTGAGTGTATCCCCCTACCCTAGCCTTGATTGGCTCATTGTGTATATCGATGATTAATTTATACAGGTACATCAATAAGTACAACGATATGTGCCATTTGTAGCCCTTTAATCGTATTTCGGATGGTATTTCTGAGAGGAGGAGTCGTTCACTCTTTTCATCTCTGGATAAAAGATTCCTGAGAGGAATTGTGGATGCCAGGATGAATATCATGATGGTGCCGTAGGGGCCAAAGGGCGACCACATAGCTCTAGGCCCGTCATGGCTCAGTCATGAATTTTGCACCCGTTTAGCCTACTAAGTCATTGGTCTATTAGTAGTGCCTCTTGAACCCCTGTGTATGAGACTCCCGCGAAACCTATGACCATCGACCACTCAAAGAACGCGGCCAGAGACAGAGAAGGATGGCCTAGATCGTTGCACTCCAAGACTGTGTCCATGTGACCTGCAGGAATGGAGAGTGAGGCCCCGGCGTACGAATAGACCGAGATTGCCAGCCCAAGTAGGCAAATCAAGGAGAACACAGTCCAACTTCTACGAGTTTGATATAATGACGAGAAACGGGCATCTCGCTCGGTCATCCTAAGGGATATCACAGTTGACAGCAAGGCCCAGATTATCAGCCCACCAAAAATCACCCTAGCCTGCAACATATGAAGCTCCATCTGTTCGTGCCATGGTGTGTATGAAATCCAGATTATGGATATCCCGGATACGGCCACGGAAATAGCTGAGAGTAGATTCATAGTTTCGATTCTGGACCCATGATTCTGCTCTGCCCAACTTCTCCTGACATTGTAGAATTGTATAGATAGAGGTATCGTGAGAGCCCCGATGAGAGTGAATCCGATTGTGAATGCCCAGCTTGAGGCTGGATTGGTATCTGTATCTGAAATGAATGGAACGAATGGGTCGCAGCCGTCCAAAACCCAAGAAAAGTAGCAGACTACGAGCGTGATGACCTGGATCACCACTGTAATCATGACTAGCTTCTCCAATCTAGGAGGCTCCATGGGAGTCAGCATAAGCCTGGCAAGGCCCGATATTATTCAAGCAATCCCTAACCATCAATACTCATGGCCCCCTTTGGGATTCATGGATGGTCACGTTCTCTGGACATCCAAGTGCCTTGAAATTGGGTTCTCTCCCAAATCTAGACTTTATGAAGAGGGGACAAAGACATCTCAAGATGCAGCTAATCAACTAGGATGTGAAGTTTCTCACATAGCAAAGTCAATTGTTTTTCGAGGAGAGAGCTGTGCGATAGTCGTAATCACATCTGGTTCCAACAGAGTCGATAGGAAGGGGAAGCTAAAGAGGATTCTGGGGTACAAGCCTGGAATGGCCTCACCTGAATATGTCCTGTCTAGTACTGGCTACATGGTAGGGGGAGTACCTCCATTTGGGCACACTGAAGAAACTGAGATCTTGATGGATGAGGACTTGATGCAATTCGAAACTGTATGGGGGGCAGGGGGAACTTCTCAGACCGTTTTCCCAATTTCTCCTGAAGACTTGATGAAAATCTCGGGAGCCAGAATCGCAGATGTTAAGCGGTAGTGATACAATGTCAGTAGAGAAATTATTGCAAGTTGCATCAAGATTGAGAGATGACGTCGATGTTATCGGAAGAGAATTGACTGATCAGGGCACTGTTGATTATGTCTACAATCCGCTTGCATACGCATGGGACGTTCACAAGAGGTACATTGAGATCTCTGGGGACATGGGGGCAAGTACAGTCATGATGGGAATGAATCCTGGCCCTCATGGAATGGGGCAGATGGGGATACCCTTTGCTGCGACCAGTATGGTCAGGGACCTTCTGGGCATCTCGGGAATTGATGTCGATCAGCCCCCAGTTATTCACCCTAATAGACCCGTGATTGGCTTGAAGTACCCTAGAGAGGAGGTCTCTGGAACTAGGATTTGGGGACTGCTATCTGAAACCTACGGAGGTGCCGGCGAAATCTTCGAGAAGGTCTTCCTAGTCAATCACTGTCCACTGATGCTTCTGGACGGCCCCAAAGGCAGCAATATTACCCCGGATAAGATTTCTGGCCCTACTGCCAGGAGGTTGTTGGAGAGGTGCGACGAGCATCTTCTCGAGGTAGTGGAAATTCTAGATGCCGATACGGTAATTGGCATTGGAAAATTCGCTGAGAAGAGAGCTACCAATGCACTGAGAGGCAGTGGAGTCGTCGTAAAGGGGTGCTGGCACCCCTCTCCCGCTTCCCCCCTGGCTAATCGCAATGGGGGCGCGGATTGGCGCGAAAACGTTAGATCTGTTATTCCGTGATACAATTGAAATGGGGCCATTTACCACTGGTAAAGAGTTAAGTCGTCTAATGTCCCGTGATACTTCATGGACGCCAAGACGACGCCCGAGTACCTGATTTCAAACGCCCTAAATATGCCAGACAATGATGCTCTTTCCTGGAAAGATAGCTCCGGAAAATGGATCAGGAGCTCATGGTCAGACTTTTACAATTGCACCATGAAAATGGCCAAGTCACTGATTGCTTTGGGTTTCGAGCCCGGAGATAACCTCAGTATTTACTCATACAACAGAATGGAATGGTATGCGGCTTATGCGGCTGCCAACTTCTGCAACGGAGCGGCTGTAGGTGTTTACCATACCTGCTCTCCTGAGGAAGTCGAGTGGGTAGTCGGTAACTCGGACTCGAAAGTGGTTTTTGTCGGGACAAATCCTATGGACAACGGAGATCCAGCAAAGATGTGCACGAAGCGCCTCGAGAAGGCAATGCCCTCGTTAGAAAAAGTAGAGGCGGTTGTTTCCATGATTGGGATGGAATCCATCGATCACTCCAAGGCTCATGACTGGGATAGTTTCATGTCGATAGGATCAGAAATATCTGATGATATGGTCATGGAGAGGGTTTCAGGAATCAAGCCCTCGGATACTGCTGCGCTAATCTACACAAGCGGAACTACTGGAAATCCAAAGGGGGTTGTTCTGACGCACGATAACTTCGATTACGAGTTGGAATGCATCGATAAACTGGCAAAATATGACGTGGGTGACACCTACGTTTCTTGGCTTCCTTGTGCTCACGTTTTCGGACAAGTGGCAGACAACCACAAATGGATTAGGGATGGGATGCATATGACTGTCGTGGATAACCCACTTCATTCTATTGATTATTGCAAAGAAGTTATGCCCCATCTTTTCATTGGGGTACCAAGGATATATGAGAAGGTGTACAGTAATTTAGTCGCTGGACTCCCTCCTGCCTGGTTATTGAGCATACCTGTATTGGGAGGAATTATCAAGAAGAAGGCGAAAGAGAAAATTGGTTTTACTAATGTTAAATTTGCCGTCACTGGTGCCGCACCAATAAATCCGGACATTCTCAAGTTGTTCGGGAAGCTTGGAGTACCTTTGTTTGAGGGATATGGCATGACTGAGACCACTGCTGGCGCCACTTTAGGATCTCCAGCTCACAATAGGATAGGCTCAGTAGGGAAGCCGTTTGACGGAACTGGGCTTAGAATAGCCGACCCTGATGATGACGGCAACGGAGAAATTCAATTCAGCGGAAGGCACATTATGCCGGGTTATTACAAGGATCCGGAGGCTACAGCTGCTACAATGACAGAGGATGGCTGGCTTAAGTCTGGAGATTTGGGCAAGATGGATATGGACGGATTCGTTTACGTCACAGGTCGACTGAAGGAGATCTACGTTAGCTCGGCTGGTAAGAACATAGCCCCATTGGTTATTGAGGAGACGATGAAGTCTATCCCCGTAGTGTCGCAATGTATGCTGATTGGTGACAATAGGAAGTACTGTAGCGCCCTCTTCACACTTGATGTGGGTGCCATACTGAGAGATGTGCATGGTCTGGATGGTGCAACAGAAGTTCCCAAGGATCCTGCCAAGCAGTTAGCGAAGCTTGCTGAGCTAGGTCATGACCTGTCAGAATACACCGCGGTGGGCAGTGAGACATACAAGCAGTTGGAAACCGCTGTTAACGAGCTTAATGGAAGATTCAGCAATCCCGAACAAGTCAAGAAATTCACCGTCCTACCTAGAGACCTGAGCGTTGATGATGGAGAGCTTACTCCCACTCTGAAGATTAGGAGGAAGCAGATCCGGGAGAACTGGTCATCCGAGATTGAGTCGATGTACTCCTGAGGAACTCAGATGTCCCCAGAGGCTTGGGCCGCACTAGCGATGGTATTCACTCTGGGGGCCATTAGTCCTGGACCATCCCTGGCAGTGATTCTGAGTAACACAATTTCAGGTGGCCGCAGTCAGGGAGTGGCGACTGGAATTGGCCATGGCTTAGGTTTCGGAATCTACGCATTTCTTGCTGCCCTTGGATTGGCCACCGCACTATCTCTGCACGATGGAGCTCAATTGGCCCTTCACTGGGGAGGAGTAGCAATACTATTGTGGCTGGGGACTAGATTCGTCCAGAGCTCTTGGAAGGGACCTAAGACTCACGATGTCTCGAATGAGGGCATGGGCTCTGACTTTACTGGCTTCATCCAAGGATTCATGATTGCGCTTTTCAACCCAAAGATTCTGGCATGGATGCTAGCTCTATATGCTCCTTTCATTGAGGCGGACGTCAGTATCGGAACACTACTAGGGATGGGTGCTCTGGGCATGGTAATCGATGGATCCTGGTACGTTACTGTAGCTACAATTCTGAGCTCTGGTGATAGGATAGAGCGTCTGAGGTCAATTGCTCACGTAATAGATGGGTGCATGGGTATCTTGATGTTCGCCTTCGCTGGACTACTCGCAAGCGGGTGGTTCTGACTGTACGAACTTGTATAGGAGAAGGATTAGAAGTTCCGTCCTCTAGAAATTACAGAGTCTGAATTAAGGCCACACTTCATGGACGAGAATGGGTTCTTGAAATATGACCCGAATCAATCTCAATTGTGGCATCAATCTGAGGTTTATTGCATGATTTGTCCTTCCGTGGGCTTCATGTCAGATAATGGTGTCCGGAAAGCATGGCTGATGCACGGATGCCACTCAGAGTAATCACTGCCGCTGCCATCTTCGATGGGCATGATGCGGCTATTGGCATATTCAGAAGAATCCTGCAGAGTCAGGGTTGTGAGGTAATTCATCTTGGTCACGACAGGGGTGCAGACGAAGTGGCAAGAGCCGCCATACAGGAGGATGCACACGCCGTGGCTATCACTTCATACCAAGGTGGAGCAGTAGAGATGTTCACACATACCCGTGAAATCCTTGATAGCAACGGATTCGGGCATGTGTTTCTTTTTGGGGGTGGTGGAGGAACTATCCTACCACATGAGATTGAACACCTCAAGGATAATAAAATAGGTTGGATTTACTCTCCCGACGACGGAAGATCGATGGGACTTGTGGGGATGGTACAGGATGCCATGCGACAGGCCAGTAATATTGACCTGATGAAATCATCAAGATTTGAGTCCCTGGACAGTCCGATTACTGCCGATGATCATGGATCCGTGTCAAAAATGCTGACTATGGCCGAGAACTCAACCAATACGGAGTTCGAAGACGCCTTGGCTAGGATAAGGTCAGTGGTCGCGTCTGAAGGTTGCCCAGTAGTCGGCGTCACCGGTACAGGTGGAGCTGGTAAATCCAGCCTTATGGACGAGGTTATGCTTCGCATCAGGAGGGACAATCCTGAAGCGAGGGTCGCCCTATTGGCTACTGATCCGACGCGCAAGAAGACAGGTGGGGCTCTTCTTGGAGACAGGATAAGGATGAATTCGCTCACTGATTCTAATCTATTCATGCGATCATTTGCTAGTAGAGACAGTGGTCGAGAGATAGCAGACTGTATCGACCGTGCAATAGAGGTCTGCAAGGCCGTTGGGTTCGACTTGATTCTGGTTGAGACCAGTGGGATAGGCCAAGGTAACGATGCAATAACCGAAGTAGCTGACGTTTCTATGTATGTGACCACAAGGGAGTATGGAGCACCCAGTCAGCTTGAGAAGCTCGCGGCCTTGGATTTCTCTGACATAGTTGTACTGAACAAGTTCGACAGACCCGGAGCAGAGGATGCCCTCACAGAAATCCGCAAGCAGTTCCAAAGGAACAGAGAGGCATTTGACCAAAGTCCAGAATCAATGCCTGTAGTCCCCACCATAGCCAGTCAATTCGCAGATGCGGGCGTAGACAGACTTTGGGAAAGCTTGGCCAATATATTGAACCAGAGGTTTGAGACTAGTTTTGTAGCCACGGAACCAAGGCTGGGCGTTGACGGCCTTCCTACAAGAGAGCCTCCAATTCCTCCGAAGCGTCAGGGCTATCTCGCTGAAGTTGCCTCGGTCGTGCGCGGATATCATCAGAGGACGAAGGAAGTCAGTGAAGAGGTCAGACTCGTTCAGCAAATGGAAGCAGCTGCCAAGCAGATGAGGGTAGCAGGCAAGAGCTCATCTGCTGATGACTTAGAGTCCGAGGCAAAACAAATTAGATCTGGTGTCCCTAGTGATGCGTGGGATGCACTGAGTAGTTTCGAATCAATGGTTACTGCCTACAAATCAGGAGAGGCTAGCTATATTGTCAGGGGCAAGGAGATTCCAGTTAAGACAACTCATGAGACAATGTCTGGAACCAAAGTACCTCGTGTTGCCCTTCCCTCTACAAATGATTGGGGAGAGCGACTGGAGTGGATTCGCAGAGAGAATGCACCTGGCTCATTCCCATTCACAGGAGGGGTATTTCCATTCAGAAGACAGGACGAGCTACCCGTTAGAATGTTCGCAGGAGAAGGAAGTGCCGAGAGGACGAATAAGAGGTATCATTTCCTATCACAAGATCAGGACTTCAATCGCCTCTCAGTAGCCTTTGACTCGCCGAGCCTGTATGGAAATGACCCAAGAGAGAGGCTGGATATTTTCGGAAAGGTATGCGAATCAGGAGTAAGTATCAGTACCATAGAGGAGATGGATAGGCTTTTCGAAGGGTTTGATTTGTGCGCCCCCAATACATCTGTCAGTATGACCATTAATGGGAATTACTGGTGGCACTTGGCTGCATTCTTTAACGTTGCAATCAGACAGCAGACTAGGAAATTTGTAGACGAGAACGGTAGAGCGCCAACGGAGGGTGAGGCCTCTGAAATTAGAGCCAGAACTCTATCCACAGTACGTGGAACAGTTCAAGCAGATCAGTTGAAGGAGGCAATGGGCCAGAATACACTAGTCTTCAATCTAGATACGGCTCTAAAAATGATGGGAGATGTCGCTGAATTCTACGTTGATAACGATGTTAGAAACCACTATTTTGTCAGTATTAGTGGATATCATATTGACGAGGCGGGGGCAAATCCAATTACCCAGTCTGCCCTGACGCTGTCTAATGGTCTCACATATGTTGAGCTGTTCAAGGCAAGGGGGCTGGATGCTGATAAGTTCCTACGAAACTTCTCATGGTTCTTCTCGAACGGAATGGATCCAGAGTATGCGGTGATAGGTAGGGTCTCAAGACGGATTTGGGCAATAGCCATGCGAGATCTCTACGGAGTAGGCGAGAGGGGCCAGAAGCTGAAGTATCACATTCAAAGCAGCGGGAGATCTTTGCACTCCCAGGAGTTCACTTGGAATGACTACAGGACTACCTTGCAAGCCCTGTATGCACTGGCTGATAACGCGAACAGCTTGCACACAAACAGTAGGGATGAGGCCTTCGGAACACCTACAGAGGATACTGTGAGAGACGCAGTGGCAATCCAGCTCATACTCGCCAAGGAGTACGGATGGCTTCGGAATGAGAATCCGCTCCAGGGATCATTTATTGCAGAGTTCCTAACCAACGAGGTCGAAGAGCGTGTCCTTAGGATTTTCGAGGAGATGCACAGCAGAGGAGGCGTTCTTGGAGCGTTGGAGGTAAATTACCAGAGGAACAGGATTCAGGATGAAGGAATGATCTATGAACATAGAAAGCATACCGGTGAGACTCCCATAGTAGGAGTCAATACCTTCACTGATCCGGAATCCGAGAGTGTCTCCGCAGATGACTTCGATATCGAGGTTACTCGCTCCGACATAGCAGAGAAGAAGATGGTCATAGCCCGTAACGAGGAATTCAAGACTGAGAATGTCAAAAAGGCAGATGAGGGGATTCAGAAGCTCAAGGAAGCTGCCAGAAGAGGAGAGAATCTCTTTGAGGTGATGATGCAAATAGTAGAGCACTGTACAGTCGGTCAAGTCACTCAGGCTCTCTTCGAGAGTGGTGGAAAGTTCCGTAGGAACATGTGATTGAGATTACTGAGTAACTCTGAAGGCTTGGACAGCGAGCAATCCAGCAGAGAGCTGAGGAAGTAAATGTATCCACAAATCTGTAACCTCTATAACACCAGAGACGTAAAGCGCACCCGTTACTGCAGGATTGAACGATCCACCCGAAATATCTCCGACTGTTAACGCCCCAGCGAGAACTACGAACGCTATAGACGCCCCGAAGTATCCATTACCCTGGGTCGCCTCACTAGTAGCAACGTTGAGGATGACATAGACTAAGGCAAAGGTGTAGAGAAATTCTGCACCTACCGCATGTGAAGCCTCCATCTGCATTGCTGTGACGCTAGTATCTGCGAACAAAATATTTTCAGAAATTATAGCCGCTAGTGCTCCTGCAGAGATTTGGGTAGCTATGTATGGAGAAACCTCGTCCTTATGACAAGCGCCCCGTAACCAAATAGCAATAGTCACAGCTGGATTGAAGTGCGCACCGGAAATATGCCCTACAGAGTATATCATGACCATCAATGTTGAAGCTATCGCAAATGGGGCTAACTGTCCTGCTGAACCGTGTACGGCGGCTGTGCATATTGTGAGGGCTAGGAAAAAGGTCCCAATGAATTCAGCAATGAGTTTTGGACGTATTCCAATATCAGACATATTTGGCCCTCCGTGGGGCAGGGGCATGAATATTTTCTAAATAATCAGATGAAATTTTCAGATTTTGTTGGTTTCCCTGGTAACACCAATATCGGAGTTATATCGCTTAGTTCCGGTAGAGTAATCCATGAATCTAGAGTTTTCTGATGACTCTTTGAACCTTCAAATATACCATTTTCAAATGCCCATGCGATATAATTCAAGGGTAGCTCTTTGACTCTTAACCAGATAGCTTTTGGTAGTTGTTCGCTATTGCTAGGACATCCAACTCTTTGGAATTCAAGAGTGTTGCCAATTTCATTAGAATAGAGTCCTCGTGGCGACTGAAATGGCTCATTACTGTTCATGATTACTGAGGAAGTAAATTTCATCCAACCACCGGCCGTTGAGCCTCTTCTCGTCATTTCAACGATGAAGCCTGTTTCCAGTGCCTCCTCGTATAGATTGAAAGGATGTTCTTCAACCAATTGAATCAATCCTGATGGTAGTCTCTTGACATCAAGGAGTTCCAGTTCATCGGAGGTTCTCCCATACTTGAAGTGGGCATCACATAGCGCATGCGTATAGTTGTCACTTCCATCTCTAATCACTATCAATTTCCAAATTTCCCCTTTTCCTGCTTCCTTCCTCATCTTTTCACCTTAAAATCAATAAAATTTCCACTTTCTAGTTTAGATTTTTGTCGATCGTTCACCACAAGAGTGGCTTATCCCCTGCCGACAAAAGCTGAAACTCACAGCTGGACTTTGCGCTCGGGCACTGGGCACATAAACATAGCTTCAGTTCTGGCATCCAGGACAATAGAAAGTAGACCTATTGGATTGTACGATTCTCCTTATTACTCCATCACATTCTGATTTTGTACAATTTTGTCCCTCTCTTCCGTAGACGCCGAAACTATGGGGGAAGTAACCTAGTGAATCATCTCCGTCCACACCTCTAAAATCCTGAAGAGTGGAACCTCCAGAGTCGATTGCCTCCGTAATCACTTCATGAGTGTTGTAGGTTAATTTCTCCACCCTCTTTGAGACGCCGGATAGTCCTGCAACATTGGAAGCGGTTCTCCGAGGAGATACTCCAGACCTGTGGAGTATCTCGCAAACGTATATGTTTCCAAGTCCTGCGACAATCCTCTGGTCCAATAGGGCGCTTTTGATTGGAGTTCTCCTCCCTCTCAATGAATTAGCTAGATCCATTGGAGACAATTGCCCGGGAGTTGGTTCGGGACCAAGATGTGAGAGTAGTTTGTATTCATTCTCGCCATCGGTGGGGAAGAAATCCATAATCCCAAATCTCCTGTGATCTGAATAAACCGCTCTGCTCCCGTCATCCAGATGAGCCACTACCCAGTCGTGAGGGCCTTCCCCTGTGCCGATCTCTGCACCGTGCAAGAATTTACCAGGACGAGTCTCTCTACCGCCTCCAATTAATGTCCATCTACCACTCATTCCCAAGTGACTGAGCCATGTAATACCACTATTAAGTCTGATTAGGAGATATTTTGCTCTACGATCTACAGAGATAATCTCAGAATCTTCTATTTGCTGTTTGAAGCCGTCTGGAAACGGGAATCTAAGATCACTTCTTCTGAGCTGGAGATCTATTACCTTCCTACCAATCAAATGACGGGAGAGCCCTCTCCTTACCGTTTCGACCTCTGGTAACTCGGGCATGGTTTTGCGAGGGGTAGGGGCTCAAAGATAGTATCTGTCACCTATGTTAGATAAAACTCATATCTGCAGGCCTTCAGGGGATGATATGGAAGAAGGGAAAT
>Ga0066835_10000180_pt1 | contig 12434 bp, 12 predicted proteins | sample ETNtaG_3_FD_67280 | JGI IMG/M metagenome (GOLD analysis project Ga0066835, IMG submission 67280) | Marine microbial and viral communities from oxygen minimum zone, Eastern Pacific Ocean - ETNP201302SV84 | ecosystem: Environmental > Aquatic > Marine > Unclassified ... | reverse complement strand
AATGGAAAGCAGCTTAAATATATTTCGGATTGCTAGAAATTGTTTTTTTTGAATTTCTGATTTTTTTTGATTTAGTAATTTTATTGAGTGTTCACTTAAAACAACTTTGGACTTTAGATCCTGAATAGATTCACTAATTTCCCATATAACTACTCTAGTTTTAGGTGACAAGTTTAAATCATCAATAATAGGCATTAGAATATCAATTCTTTGCTTTAAAGATACTTTATGTGTTTAAAAAAACCTCTTTAATTAAAGAGGTTTTTAGAAGAATATTTAAGCTTTTGGATCCGGCCCCCATTTATTATCCTCTTTTTGGCCCTCTATACAGTATAATATCAATAACCATCCCCATCCAATCAATGGAATCAAAATTAAAAGATAAAACCAACCTGATTTACCAACGTCGTGTAATCTTCTAACCACTACTGAAAGTGATGGAATAAAGTGAACTATAATTCCTATTAAGTAAAGATATCCATAACCTAGAGAGATGCCCTGCAATTCAAAATCTAATCCCAAAACACTGTCTAATATCATTAAACCTATCATGACTATTGTTTGAACCAAAACAAACATCCAATATTCTTTTCTTCTAGCTCTACCGCTAAAGTTTGCGTAATTATCACGCATTACTTTTAAATACCATTCCATAATTTGATTATTTATTGACTAAGTAACAAATCTAGATAAGATTAATAAGAAATATTAAGAATTTGTATGACAAAGTAATGTCAAGGATAAGTAAGATTATGATGGTACTATAGAAACAAAAGACTTGTTGTCTTTCTTTTTGGTAAACTTAACTACACCATCAACTCTAGCATGAAGAGTATGGTCTTTACCGAGATAAACATTTTCTCCAGGGTTGTGAACTGTTCCTCTTTGTCTAACAATGATATTACCAGCTTTAGCAAGCTGACCACCAAAAATCTTCACTCCTAATCGTTTCGACTCTGATTCTCTACCGTTTTTAGAACTACCAACTCCTTTTTTATGTGCCATTTTTTATAAAATTAACTTAAAGCTTTTATTAAATCCGCTTTTTTCATTGATGAAATACCAGTTAAACCTTTTTTCTTTGCCATTTCTTTTAGTTGGGCAACGGAAAGAGATGAAAGGTCTAGCTTTTCCTTTTTAGCAGAAACCTTTTTTGTTTCAGCTTTTTTAGGTGCTTCCTTTTTCTTAGCTGGTGATTTCTTAGTCACACCAGTTAAAATATCACTAATCTCAATTTCAGTGATAGCTTGGCGGTGACCATTTTTTACCTTGTAACCTTTTCTTCTTTTCTTTTTGAAGACTATTACTTTATCAGATTTTAAATGTTTTAGCACTTTAGCATCAACCTGGGCGCCAGAAACTTTAGGACTACCAACTGACATTTTTGAACCGTCATTGACCATCAAAACATTATCAAATGATACTTTCTTTCCTTCAGCAGCTTCCAATCTATTTACGAAAAGCTTTTGCTTTTTTTCAACCTTGAATTGTTTACCCGATATTTCTACTATTGCGTACATTTCTTTCTATAAAGCGAATGCAAATATAAAGCTAATTGGCAAATCAGCAAATTTTTATAAAAATTAAATTTTTAAGCTATTTTAAACTCTTTTTTAATTTTTCTTTAACAAAGATTTCTGATTAAAGACTTATATTTGTATTCCTAATTTTTAAAAAATAAATAATGAATAAGTTTTTAAGTGTCTTTTTAATCGCTCTTATTTCAATTAATGCATTATCACAAAATATTGAATATACAGAGTATAAACTAGAAAACGGCTTGAGTGTAATAATCCATCAGGATAATTCTGCTCCGGTTATTGCCACTGAGGTAATGTATCACGTTGGAAGTAGGGATGAAATTGAAGGTAAATCTGGATTTTCTCATTTCTTTGAACACATGTGTGCATCATCATCTGCTAATACTCCAAACATAGAGAAAAGGAAGTGGAAACAGATAATTGCATCAAAAGGTGGCGTGGCTAATGCTAGTACCTGGAAAGACAGAACAAATTACTTTAATTTTTTTCCATCTAATAATTTAGAATTAGCCCTTTGGCTTCAAAGTGAAAGAATGCTCCACGCAATAATTGACCAAGATCAAGTTGATACTCAAAATGAAGTTGTAAAGGAGGAAAAAAGAGACAGAATTGATAATTCTCCATATGCAAAGTTCCTATATCGTGAAATTGACAAATACATGTTCACAAATCACCCATATGGTCAGTCGGTAATAGGTTCCTTTGAAGACTTAGATTCAGCTACTCTTGAGGAATTTCAAGAATTTTATAAAAAATGGTACAATCCTAATAATGCCGTTTTGGTTATTGCCGGAGATTTAGACACTGAAAAAACAAAAGAAATGGTCCAAAGTTATTTCGGTGATATAAAAAACAACAATGATAAGCCTGCTAAACCTAATATAATGCAGGAACCAATTACCGAAACTATAAAGGTCACTGAATATGATGCAAATGTAGAAATTCCTGCAAAAATTTTATCATATATCACCCCACGGAATAATAATAAAGACTCTTATGTTTTAAATTATATTGCGCAAATTTTAACCGGAGGTAAAAGTTCAAGATTGTATAAGAAAATGGTAGATGAAGATAAAATCGCCCTAGCTGTTCAAGCAGGAGGCAGATATGATCAAGCATACGGTACATTTACGATTTTTGCTCTTCCCTTGGGGGAAACATCCCTTGAAACCCTTGCAGAAGAAATTGATAAGGGTATAAAGCAATTGCAAACTGAGCTAATTAGTGTTAGGGAGTTTGAAAAAATTAACAATCAAATTGAAACAGCTTTTGTACAAAAAAATACCGGTATACTTGGAATAACAAGTAGTTTGGCTACATATCACCTATTGTATGATGATACCTCTCTCATCAATGATGAAATTGAGATATACAGGTCAATTACCAGAGAAGACATTATGAAAGTAGCCAATAAATATTTAAATCCAAATCAAAGGCTAGATATGGATTATGTAAAAAAACAATAAGATGAAGAAAAATATTATTTTATCAATACTAATACTATTTGTAATCAATCTGAACTTTGCTCAGATAGATAGAACAAAACAACCAGAGTCTGGTCCAGATCCTGAAATTAAATTTGGCACACCAAAAACATTTAAACTTAAAAACGGAATTCAAGTTTTGGTTGTCGAGGATGATAAACTTCCTGTTGTCACATACAGCTTGAGGATTGACAGAAATCCAATTATTGACGGAGAAAAAGTCGGAGTTTCTACTCTCTTGAGTGCAATGCTTGGAAATGGAACAACCAATATTCCTAAGGACGAATTTAACGAGGAGATCGAATTCTTAGGCGCGTCAGTCTCTGTCACATTTAGCGGAGGCTCTGCAAATACATTAACAAAAAATAACTCAAGAGTACTTGAATTATGGTCTGATGCTATAATTAACCCATTATTAACAGAAGAAGAATTTGACAAAGAAAAGGCTAAGTTGTTAGAAAGTTTAAAAGCAGACATAAATAATATTGATGCTATTTCATCAAGGGTTAGTTCTGCCCTATCCTATGGTAAAAATCATCCTTATGGAGAATTTACAACCGAGCAAACAATTGAGAATGTAACATTTGAGGATGTGATTGAATATCACAAAAAATACAATATTCCTAATAATGCTTACATAGTTGTTGTTGGTGATGTAAAAACTAAAGAGCTAAAAGCTGTTCTAAAAGAAAAATTTGAACCATGGAAAAAAGGTAAGTTACCTGTAAATCCAGAACCACTTTACACTGATAATGTAGGATTAACAGAGATAAATTTTATTGATGTTCCTTCTGCAACTCAATCTACTGTAATATTCACAAATAATACACGTCTTAAACAAACTGACGAAGACTATTTTGCTGCTTTACTAGCAAATCAAGTTTTGGGAGGTGGAAGCGAAGGATACTTATTTAAAAACCTTAGAGATGACAATGGCTGGACTTACGGTTCATACTCTGGACTTGGTTCAAATCGTTATGGAGTTTCTAGATTTACCGCTGAAGCTAAGGTGAGAAACTTAGTTACAGACAGTACAGTTACAGAAATTGTTAAAGAAATTTCTAGAATTAGAACAGAAAATGTAGATCCACAGAGGCTAAAGGATGTTAAAGCTGCTTATTTGGGTAATTTCATTTTTTCAACTGAAAGAGCATCCACTGTTGCAAATTTTGCATTGGGGCAAAAACTAAATAATCTACCAGATGATTATTATGAAACTTTCATAGAAAATATAAATAAAGTAACAGCTCAAGATTTAAAAAAAGCAGCGAATAAATATTTCAAATTAGGGAATACTAGGATTGTTGTTGTTGGTAGAGGAAGTGAAGTTGTTTCTGGGCTTGAAGAAATTGGATTTCCGATAAATTATTTTGATAAGTTCGCTAACCCAGTTGCAAAACCAATTTTTAACAAAGCAATTCCTGAGGGTTTAACTGCACTGGACGTTGTGAACAATTATATAATTAAAGTCGGTGGCAGAAAAAATCTTGAATCTATTCAGTCACTAGTCATGAAAGCTAATGTTACCATTCCTGGAGCTCCTTTTGTTCCTGAGGCAACAATGAGGCAAAAATTACCAAATAAGTATTCTCAAAAAATTGAAGCTAACATGCAAGGCCAAACAATGACTTTGACCAAAACCACCTTCAATGGGGAAAGAGGATACACTGAAATGCAGGGTCAAAGAATTGAATTTGACGAAAAACAAATTGAAAACAGTAAAAATGTCAAAGGAATATTTGAAGAGCTATACTACTCAGCAGATCAATTAGAATTAGTGAGCATCAATTCTGTTAATTTTCAGGATGCATATAAAGTAAAAGTTACAGTAAATGGAAAGGAATCGCATAGATATTATTCTGTTGAAACTGGATTCTTATTAAGCTCTGAAGAAACAGATGATAATAACAATGTAATCACTACTAATTATGGAGATTACCAATCAGTAGAAAATGTAATGTTCCCGTTTTTTATGGAACTACCAGCTCAAAAATTGGAATTTAAAACAACAAGTGTGATATTTAATAAGGAGCTTAAAGACTCTAGCTTTTAGTATTTGGCTTTTTGTTTGTTAGTATAACGCCAAATACTATAATAATAGTTGCAATAAATTGATAGATGGAGAATTTTTCTCCATCTATTATTCCCCAGAAAATAGAAACTATAAGCATTGAATAGGTTACAGAGGATGCAAATACAGGGCTAGCAATTTTTATCAGCTTATTAAAAATTATCTTTGCCAAGGCCGTACCAAATAAAGCCAATATAAATACATAAAATATTGAAATTTTAGTTTCATGATTATTTAGGCTTTCCAATTCAAATTCAGAAAGTAAAAAAACAATAATTGCAGGGATTATTATCGCTGTGAAATGACCAACTGTAATAGTTAATGCAGAGAGGTGTTGAAGGTATTTTTTTATAATATTGACATTCAAGGCATATAGAAATGAACATAGAATAACTAATCCCGCATAATTATAGTTTTGATCAGGGTTTAGCTTTAACCCAGAAGTAATCAATAGATAGGTGCCAAAAAAACCAATAAGAACGCCAATTATCTGCCTTCTTGTGGATTGGATTTTAAAGATGATCATTCCCAGAATAAGAGTGTTTAGTGGAACAATTGAATTAATAATTGAGGCAACTGAACTATCTATTTCTTTTTCAGCAAAGGCAAAGAGAAAAGCAGGAAAAAAACTACCTAAAAATGCTGAAATTGTAATCCATTTCCATTCTAATTTTTTGATCGTAAAAATTTTCTTCCATGCTACAAAAAAAATAATCACAGATGAAAATATAATCCTTAAGGAACCAAGCTGAGAAGCTTCAAGACCCACCAATGCCTTTTTAATCAATATAAATGAGCTTCCCCAAATAACCGATAAAAGGATCAAATAAAACCACTTATTGTCTTTCATCTAGATCTCCAATTTAGGGATTCAACTAAAACTAAAATATCATTTTTGACGTATTGAATTGTGGGAAATATAGAGTCGTATTTTGATTTAAATTTTAAATTTAAAGAACCGTTAATAAAATTTGAAGTACTATCAGTTAAGTAAAATTGAATAGGTGATGCAACATCACCTCTCATCTCAAATATTTTTGCGTATACTCTGTTATCTACATCCTCATATTCTCTTACAAACATTCCATTTGATTTTTTAGAATGTGTCTCCAATGTGAGCGAAAAATCACGAAAGTTGTTTTCTAAGTCTTCTGCTTTTGATATTTTATTTAATGACATATCAACAACCAAATTCATTTTAGGATAATTGAGAGAAAATTGTTTAGGATTGATTACATTAATGTCAGCTGCACTTAAATTATAATAAAAATCTACAGGAGATTTAATTTCTTTTAGATTTATATAATTTGGTTCAGGAAATTCAATTCTTAAAAAAGCAGTTTGTTTCGGAAGATTACTATCAACACACGAAAAAAATATAGTAAATAAAACAAGCGGTAAACTAATTATTTTATTCATTTTTCAATAAAGTATTTAGTTAAAAAATAAGAATAATTTACATACTAAAAGGGTAAGTCGTCAGACTCATTAACAGCATTAGTTACACCCTCTTCGGATTTGGTCTCAGGGACTGATTTTCCATTATCATCCTGGTTTGGCATATCATTTTTATTAGACAAAAAAGTAAATTCGGTGCAATTAATTTCAGTAGAATATCTGTCATTTCCTTTATCGTCTTGCCATTTTCTTGTTTTTATTCTTCCTTCAATGTAAACTTTATCACCTTTTGATAAATACTTCTCACAGATTTCAGCTGCTTTATTTCTCAGTACAACGTTATGCCATTCGGTATTGGATACTCTTTCATTGGTTTGTTTGTTCATATAGGTTTCATTTGTTGCAAGTGGAAATCTTCCAACACAACCTCCGTCCTCAAAACGATGAATTTTTACCTCATCACCTAAGTGACCAATTAACATAACTTTATTTAGAGTTCCTGACATAATTTTAATTTTGACTAATTTACCAATTTAACTCCAGAATAGGCGAATTTGGAATTATATTTTTCAATAAACTTATGCATTAATTTTGACATTGGATAATCATCAAGAATTGTGGTAAATATCCCTTTATCAATAGCTGTTTTTTCTTTGGTAAACCAAAAGGATGATTTGATCAGAATATGGGATAACTTGTGTTCAATGTATTCATCGTTAATCAATTTAATATCTAAAGTTTCTGCATCAAATTTGTTTTTGAAAAATTTTCTAATTTCAGTTCTATTTTTCTTTGATGGTGAAATATGAACAGGAAATTGATATAAATTTTTCCAAATACCATCTTCTATTCTTTCTATTAATATTTGATTATTATTATTTACTACCAAATATTCAAAATATAATGTTTTGATTTTATTTTTTTTAGCTTTTACAGGCAATGAATCCACTAATTGGTTTTTGTTTGCAATACATTTTTTTGAAATCAAACAACTGTAGCATAATGGGTTTTTAGGCTTACATATCATTGAGCCAAAATCCATTAATCCTTGGTTATAATCTCCATACCTACTCTTTGGTAATAAATCAGTTGCTTTTTTTTTGAATACCTTTCTTGAGTTATTTAGATCTATAGGGTCTTTAATTCCGAAAATTCTTGAAATAATTCTAAAAACATTTCCGTCTAATACAGGGTGTTTTTTATCAAAACATATTGAAGAAATAGCACTTGCTGTATAATCCCCGATTCCTTTTAGATTTATTAATTCATCATATGACTCAGGGAATTTAGAGTCTAGATGATAATATATATGTTTGGCAGTATGATGTAAATTTCTTGCTCTTGAATAGTAGCCTAGACCCTGCCATAATAATAATACATCTTTTTCATCAGAAGTTGCCAGAGATTCTAAATCAGGAAATTTTGAAATAAACCTATTATAGTAATAGATTCCCTGTTCCATTCTCGTTTGTTGAAGTATAATTTCAGAAATCCATATATTATATGGATTTTTTGTTTTTCTCCATGGCAAATCTCTTTTATTTTGATCATACCATTTTAAAATTAACGAATTAAGTTTCATACAAATAATTATGATAGGTAAAGTTAATCTTTAGAAGTAATAAATTAAATTATAAAGCAATTAAATATTGAAGTAAAAAATATATATATTTGCAGCCATTGTTGAATTATTAATGATAAAAAAATTGATTTATGACAAAGGCTGAAATTGTAGCAAACATTTCTGATAAATTAGGAATTGAAAAAGTCGATGTTCAACTTACTGTTGAATCGCTTATGCAAGAAATTATTAATTCTTTAGAAAATGGTGAAAATGTATATTTGAGAGGTTTTGGAAGTTTCATTGTAAAGAAAAGAGCAGAAAAGACCGCAAGAAATATAAAAAAGAACACCACAATAAAAATACCAGCTCACAATATCCCAGCTTTTAAACCATCAAAATTTTTTATTGATGGTGTAAAAACTAAATTAAAAATTAACTAAAATATAACTTATGCCTAGCGGAAAAAAACGTAAAAGACATAAAGTAGCTACTCATAAGAGAAAAAAGAGACGTAGAGCTAATCGTCACAAGAAAAAAGATTAATTGAATATCTATTTTTCTAAATTATTATTAATATCAACTTAAGTTCTTTGAAATATATTCATTAATACGTTGTAATAATTGCTTTTACAATAGATGAATATCCGTAAATAAATATTAATCAGCATTAATGCAAAAAAATGATAATATGAATAAAGAATTGCTTATTCGCTCGAGTTCAAACAATGTTGATTTTGCCTTACTTAAAGACGGAAAACTTATAGAATTCCATAAAGATAACGATAATACAAAATTTTTAGTTGGTGATATATATCTTGCAAAAATCAGAAAAACAATGCCTGCACTAAATGCAGCTTTTGTAAATGTGGGATATAAAAAAGATGCGTTCTTGCATTATCACGACTTGGGTCCTAAAGTCTCTACCCTACAAAAGTTTATTAAGGGTATTAGTACTGGACGAATTAAAAATTTCTCCTTAGATAATTACAAGTTTGAAGAAGAAATAGATAAAAATGGTGCTATTTCAGATGTTCTTAGCCCTAACCAATCTGTTTTAATTCAAATTGTCAAAGAACCTATTTCAACGAAAGGACCAAGAGTTACTTCCGAGCTATCAATTGCTGGAAGATTTTTAGTTCTTGTTCCATTTTCTAATAGAATTTCTATTTCTCAGAAAATTGAAGATCAAAAAGAAAAAGACAGATTAAGGAGATTGGTCAAAAGTATTACACCTAAAGGGTTTGGGGTTATTGTTAGAACCGTTGCCAAAGGCAAAAAAGTTGCTGAACTTGACAGAGATTTACAAAATCTTTATGGTAGATGGATTGCAATGTGTAAAAAAATTAGGAACGCAAATATTCCGAGTAAAGTCATGGATGAAATGAATATTTCATCTAAAATTTTAAGAGATTTATTCGATGAAAATTTTACGTCTATCCTAGTTAACGACGAAGCATTGCACATTCAAATAAAAGATTATGTTCAAAAAATTGCACCAAAAAAGGAGTCGATAGTTAAACTATATAATTCTAAAGTTCCAATTTTTGAAAAATTTGGAATAGAAAGACAAATTAAAACTTCATTCGGCAAAAACGTTTCGATGACAAAAGGCTCATATTTGGTTATTGAGCATACCGAAGCTTTACATGTGATAGATGTTAATAGTGGTAACCGTTCGTCGTCTGCTAAAAATCAAGAAGAATCCGCTTTAGAAGTTAACCTAATTGCTGCCACTGAAATTGCTAGACAACTTCGTCTGAGAGATATGGGTGGTATAATTGTAGTTGATTTTATTGATCAAAACAAAGCAGAAAACAGAAAAAAACTGTTTAACCATCTTAAGTCAGAGATGAAAGAAGATCGAGCTAAACATAAAATTCTTCCGCCTAGTAAATTTGGATTAATTCAAATAACTAGACAAAGAGTTAGGCCCGAGATGAACATCAAAACTAGAGAAGAAAATCCTAGCGGTACCGAAGGTAATGAGGTTGAAGCTCCAATAGTGTTAATTGATAAGATATCTGAAGAAATTGAAAGGCTTTTAAATAAAGGTGAAAATAATATTAATTTAAATATTCATCCTTTTATAGCTGCTTATCTTGAAAAAGGATATCCGTCAGTTAGACTTAAATGGTACTTTAAACATAAAACATGGATCAAAATTGTACCTAGAGATGCTTACAAATATCTTGAATACCGGTTTTTAGATGAAAACGGTAAATCTATTTAAAAAAAACCCTATCGATTGATAGGGTTTTTTTTTTAATTTTTTAGACTAATTGTAATTGGACAATGATCGCTGTGGACTATATCATTAAGTATTGCTGCATCATTTAATTTGCTTTTTAAATGTGAAGAAACCATTATATAATCAATTCTCCAACCCTTATTGTTTGCTCTTGCATTAGCTCTATATGTCCACCAGCTATATTGATGAGGATCAGAATTAAATTCCCTAAATGAATCAACGAATCCAGAATCAATAAATTTTTGTAACCATTCTCTTTCAACCGGTAAAAATCCTGAAACGTTTTTATTTCTTACTGGATCGTGAATGTCTATTGCTTTATGGCATATATTATAATCACCTGCTATTATCAAATTTTTAATCTTACTATTTAATTCTTTAATGTAAGCTAAAAAATCATCCATGTAGTTCAGTTTAAACTCTAGCCTATCTAAATTTGTTCCCGAAGGAAGGTATAGGCTCATTACAGAAAATTCTTCAAAATCCAATCTTAGATTTCTACCCTCAAAATCCATATAAGAAATACCTGTTCCATATTCAACACTAATGGGCTCATGTTTTGATAATATGGCAACACCGCTATATCCCTTTTTTTGTGCACTAAACCAGTAATTGTATTTAAAACCTATAGATTCAAAATCAGAAATATTTATCTGTTCTTCTAAAGCTTTAATTTCCTGTAAACATATTACATCAGGGTCTTCTTTGACTAACCAATCAATTAATCCCTTATTCATTGCTGCTCTTATTCCATTAACATTGTATGAAACAACTTTCATTATTAAGAAATTTTATATCATAAAGATGATAAAATATTTTCTATTATTTTTAGTTTATTCTATAATATGCGACTAATATTAAGTTTATTCATTTTTTTTATTTGCCACATTTCATATGCGCAAGAAATGAGAAAGGACTCAGTACAAATTAAAGATTATGAAGTAATCAACTATGAAATGGAATTAAAAAAATTTAAAGATTCTGTTTCTGAAAAAATTTATCCTGCTATTCTTTCAGAAAAACGCTCGAAATTAGACAGTAACTTAATAATCGAAAATACAGATAATATTGATAAACTATATAAGCTTTCTAAAAGTAGCTTTATCAATAAGAGGAAAAGTAATAGCAAGATTGACACAAATGGGAGTATTTCAAGAGGCGTAACGATTGGAAGTAATCAGAACTCGGTTCTTAATAGTGAGCTTGATTTACAAATTTCTGGCGAATTAAGTGATGGTGTAAAAATAAAAGCATCTATCCAAGACTCTAATATTCCTCTTCAAAATGATGGATATTCACAACAGATTGATGAGTTTGATCAAATTTTTATAGAAATATCATCCGAAAATTGGAAAGTAAGAGGGGGAGATGTTGATATAAGTCAAGAAAATACGTTTTTTGGAAATTTTCAAAAACGTATTCAAGGGTTGGCTGTCAATTCTTCAATAAATAATTCAATTAAACTAGAAATTGCTGGAGCAATTGTAAAAGGAAAGTATAAACAAACACAAATAACTACACAAGACGGTAATCAAGGACCATATAAACTGGTAGGGCAAAATGGCGAACTATATGTTCTTGTTGTCTCTGGAAGTGAATCGGTATTTGTGGACGGTAAAAAAATTGAAAGAGGTATAGATAAGGACTATACTATAAATTACAATGCTGGAGAAATTTTATTCAATTCCACATTCCCTATAATGTCTGATATGAGGGTCCAAGTGGAATATCAGGTAAGTGAAAAAAACTTTAATAGTTTTTTTGGATTTACTAAAATAGGATTCAAAAAAAATAAGTCTGAGCATAATATCTCATTTTATAATGAAAATGATATCAAAGATCAACCACTGCTTCAAAATATTTCAGCTGATCAAATAGAATCATTATCAAATGCAGGAGATGATAGTGAGCTTATGAATGTTCCCACCGGTACTTTGTCAAACTTTAGTGAAAACCGAATTTTATATAAAAAAGAAACAATTAATAACGTTGAGATTTTTGTATACTCAAATAATCCGGATGATGACTTATATGATGTTAATTTTACCAATGTTGGTCAAAATCAGGGAGATTATACTTTATTGACTAATAATGCAATCGATAATATTTATGAGTACAGGCCTCCAAT
>Ga0066835_10000176_pt1 | contig 12538 bp, 12 predicted proteins | sample ETNtaG_3_FD_67280 | JGI IMG/M metagenome (GOLD analysis project Ga0066835, IMG submission 67280) | Marine microbial and viral communities from oxygen minimum zone, Eastern Pacific Ocean - ETNP201302SV84 | ecosystem: Environmental > Aquatic > Marine > Unclassified ... | reverse complement strand
AATTATATTATCATACTAATGGAACTATAATACCAAAACAAGAAATATTTGACTTGTGGTCTAAACTAAAAGAAGTGAATATTATATTCAGTATTGATGCAATAGGTGAGGCAAATGAAATACTTAGACCTCCACACAAATGGGATACAGTTGATAAAACTGTAAATCATTTTATAGAACATAAAACTGATAATATTGATTTAGGTATGCATACAGTAGCAAATGTCTTTAATATTCATTTAATGAAAGACGTATTTGAATATTCATTTAAGAAGTTTAACAAAATGCCTGGATTTGATTTATTAGATTATCCAGAACATATGTCATTAAAAAATTTAGATAAAAATATAAAACAAAAACTCTCACATTTATTAAAGTCGCAGTTCGATGGACAAGAACGATTGAAATACTTACTAGATTTCATAAATCAAGACACAATACATTCATTTACAATAAATCAAATTATAGACAAAGAAAAAGAAAATGATGATAGAGTAAATACAAAGATAGAAAAGCTAGGACTGTTAGACATATGGAATTCATTTTAAAAGTAATTATATCAGGGTTATTAGTGGCATCGGTTAGTATGATGGCACAAAGAAACGCAACAATGGCGGCTCTTTTAATGGGTATACCTTTTACAGCCTTTCTTTCTATGATATTCATGTGGTGGTCAGGTGTAGATGCACAGACTTTTCAACAGTTTTCTTTTGAGACTATATATTTCGTATTGACAAGCCTCATATTTTTTGTTATAGTAGGGATACTAGTAACAAAAATAGGTTTCTGGTATAGTGTAATGATAGGAACATTTATAACAGTAATACTATATAATATTCTCTTGAGGTTTTTATGAAAAAAATTGTAGGTATCTGCGGGCTAATAGGACATGGAAAAGACACAGTTGCAGGTTATCTAATTGAGAATAATTTTCAAAGAATTAGTTTTGCAGGAGTATTGAAAGATGCATGTGCAAACATATTTGGTTGGGATAGAATTCTTTTAGAAGGAAATACACCAGAGAGTAGAGTATTCAGAGAACAAGTTGATGAATGGTGGGCTAAAAGATTAGATATACCTAATTTCACTCCAAGATGGGCATTACAACATGTAGGTACAGATGTATTCAGAATGAATTTTCATCCTGATATCTGGGTAGCGGCTTGTGAAAGACAAGTTGAAATGACAGATAAAAATGTCGTTATATCTGATTGTAGATTTTATAATGAATTAGATGTAATCAAAAGATTAGGTGGAAAAACTACAGTTGTATGGCGTAAAGCAAAACCTGAGTGGTGGGACAATGCTTGTAAGGCAAATCAAACAAAATCAGATAATATGATAAATCCAATGAATAGATACCCAGATGTACATAAAAGCGAGTATAGTTGGGCTGGTTGGGATTTTGATATAGAATTCGACAATTCTGGTGACTTAGAAAATCTGTATAGTCAGGTTTCAGACCTATTGTCTACGTAGTTAACTCAAAAACACCACTTTTTTCGCATTTTTCGATAAATAGTTATAGCAATTTAAAAATTGCTCAATAGCAATTTAAGAAAAAGGAGAAACAGAATGCCTACATTAGTATCACCGGGCGTGTCAGTTACAGTAGTCGATGAATCGCAATACGCGGCGGCTACTCAAGGTACACTTCCACTAATAGTTGTTGCAACTGCAACAAACAAAACAGACGCATCTGGTTCAGCTATCGCTTCTGGAACATTGGCCCAAAACGCCGGTGTTGCATATCTTGTTTCTTCACAACGAGAATTAGTTGAGACTTTCGGAGAACCTAAGTTCTATGAAGTTGGCGGCTCAGTTGTGCAAGGAGCAGAAACTAGTGAATATGGATTATTGTCCGCTTATCAATATCTAGGAGTTTCAAATAACGCCTATGTTATGAGAGCGAACATTGATTTAGCACAGTTAGAAGCTACAACAACTGAACCTGCAGGAGCAATCACAGCCGGAACTTATTGGCACGACACTTCATCTTCTGCTTTTGGTATTTTCAAACATGATGGAACCAATTGGGTTGCATACACACCAAAAGTATTGACAGATGCACCTGGAACAGGAAATGTCGAGGCCATTAACGCGGACGGTTTTGCGTCACCTACAAACACATATGGTTCAGCAGGCGAAATCGCAATCGTAGCCTCAACCGCAAAAATTACATACTGGGAAAAAGTTGGTGTAAACTGGGTCGTATTAGGCGACACAGGATCAGCAGATTTCCAATTTTCAAAATTTGCACCTACAACACAATCAGACGGAACATCAGCATTAACAACTGGTAACGTTTATGTTCGTTTAACGAAACAAGGTGGTGGAGCAGATTTAAGTACATCAATTTATGATGCATCATCAGGTTTATTTACGGCAGTTCAAGCACCGTTGTATTCTACAGATGACTTAGCAAGTGTTGATTTAATCGATGCTGGCGATGTATATGCTAGATACGATGCAACAAAAGGATTTGTTGAACTACGTAGACACACTGGTAAAGCAGAAACACAAATAACATCTGGAACAATTCCAAGCACAACATCGATTAGTGCAGACTTTACAATCGAAGGTGTAGGATTCCAACCAAACGCATCAACATTAGATGCATTAATAATCAATATGCAAAATAGCGCCGCACTAAACAGTGCAAACGTTAATGTTGAAAAAGTAGGTTCAAACAAAATCAGATTTACAAAATCAGATGGAAAAGAATTAAACATTGTTTTCGCATCAGGTTTTGGAGCAATGGGTTTTGCATCATCTACAACCATTGATAGTGTTTGGGCAGATTTATCATACGAAGCCAAAGCTACACAACCAACAGGTGTTGTAACTGATGGTACTTTATGGTATAATCCAGACCTAAAAATGGAAGTTCTAAAATGTGTATATGATGGTACATCAAACGTTTGGCAAAGATATGCATGGTCAGAAGACACAGATGGTTTACTAGGACAAGAACTACAGTTACGTACTGGTATGCCAACAACTCGTAAAGATGGAACAAGTCCATTAAATACGGGTGACTTATGGGTCGACGGCGATGAATTACCATACCCATCAATCTATGTTTGGGATGGCGGAAAATGGGTCAAGTTAGATAATGCAGACCAATCATCACTTAACGGTGTTGTATTTGGACATTACTCAAACGATGCTCCATATGATGCAGATGGTAACTTCAATGTTCGTACTGAACACTCACTTACACCAAACGCAGAATTATATCCAGAAAACATGTTACTAGTTAACATGGATTACTCTACATACAATGTTAAAAAATATGTAGGCGATAAATGGGAATGGGCATCAGGTTCAAACTTAGATGGCTCAGGAAAATTCGGTGCTCATGCACAACGTCACATGGTTGTGGAAGCTATGCAGGCGGCAGTCGCAGGTAATGATGGTATACGTTCAGAAGCCGTATACTTCAACTTGATTGCATCACCAGGATACCCAGAACTAATGGATGAAATGATTGCACTAAACAAAGATAAGAAAGAAATCGCATTTGTTATTGGTGATACACCACTAACATTGAAATCAGATTCTACTTCTCTTAAAAATTGGGCAACTGATAACGCTCCTGCAGAAACATATGCAGGCATTTATTACCCACATGGTCTATCTACAGACTTATCAGGTAATGATGTTGTTATCCCTTCATCAGCGGTCGCACTACGTACTATTGCATTCTCAGACCAAGTATCATTCCCATGGTTTGCTCCAGCGGGCTTGACACGTGGTGTAGTAACTAATGCAAGTAGAGTTGGTTATGTAAATGATGAAAATGAGTTTACACAAGTTAAACTAAGCAATGGTCAAAGAGATGTTTTATACACAAGTCGTATCAATCCAATCGCAGACCTTCCAAATCAAGGTCTAGTAGTTTATGGTCAGAAAACAACACAGGCATTTGCATCAGCACTTGACCGTATTAATGTTGCAAGACTAACAAACTACATGCGTTTCAACTTGGATCAACTATCTCGTGGTTTCTTATTCGAACAAAACGATAAGATTACACGTGATAACATGCGTGATGCAGTAGAACGTTTCTGTGGTGAACTAGTTACAAACAGAGGTTTATATGACTTCTTAGTAGTTTGTGACGAGTCAAACAACACACCAGCACGTATCGATAGAAATGAACTATACGTTGATGTAGCAATTCAACCAGCTAAATCAGTAGAATTCATCTATATCCCACTACGTATTAGAAATACAGGTGAATCTCTAGCATAATTGCAGAGAAACTAACAAATTTATTAAAGCCCCTTAGAAATAAGGGGCTTTTTTATTAACTACAACTTTAATTCCAATCATAATTGATAAATACTCTTATAAACAAAGAAGTTTCGAAACTTTTTAGGAGACAAAACAATGGCAAGAACATTAAATACTTTCGGTGTACCTACAGATTCCGGTGATGGAGTTACTGGCTCAGGTATTCTACAGCCAAAACTGAATTATCGTTTCCGTGTACAAGTTGCAGGTTTCGGTGGTGTAGCAACTAACACTACTGAGTTCACAAGACAAGTTATGAACGTGACGAGACCTAAAATCACTCACGAATCAATTCCAGTAGATTCATATAACTCTCGTATGTATATGATGGGTAAACACACTTGGGAACCTATCACAATTACTTTACGTGATGATATAGCTAACAACTTAACAAAACTAGTTGGTAGACAAGTACAATCGCAGTTGAACCACAGAAATCAAGCTGGTCCGGCGGCAGGTACTAACTATAAATTCTCTACTTTAATTGAAATCTTAGATGGTAACTCAGGTAACCCTAACGAACAATGGCAACTTGAAGGTTGTTTCGTTCAGAATGCAGATTATTCACAGTCAGATTATTCGGTTTCAGATCCAGTAACAATCGTACTTACATTACAATATGATAATGCGGTATTCACTGATACTGAAATTATGCCTGATACAACATTCGTTAATAATTCAAGCATTCTTGGTTAATTTGGGGTAAGCTATTATGGCTAATACCAAACAAGGTGGACAGAATAAGCAAGGTAATATTGTCGTTCAAGACAATAAGAACGCTAAAAACAGATTTGGGTTCGGCGGTGTCGGACCCATTACACTCGCCCCTAAAACGGGTGATATGTTTTATCTTGAGTTTCACGACTCAGAAGGCGTTAACAAAAAACTTCCGTTCAATCAATTCGCAAAAGGCGTAAGTGGCGTTTCAGTTGCCACAACTACTATTCCTGTGGATAGATATGGTAAACGTGTGTATATTCCTACACGTGTTGATTATCCAGAAGTTCAATTATCAATGTATGATATAGTTGATGGAAAAATGTTTGATTTTGCCCAAGGACTATACGAACAGTTTTTCAGAAATGGAACAATGCAAACTGACTCAGCAAATATTGAACAATCAATAAATGCAAATCCAGATGAAGTACAAGGAAGACAATTCTCAAATAAAGGAAAGTCATTTCATGCTAGTTTAGAGAAAGTAGTAATATTTCATTTCTTTGGTAATATCGATGGAACTACTGACCAAGGAGATCCTCGTAACGAAAGTCAAAATGTAAAAAATGATAGAACAGTTCCAAGGTCTGGCGCAATACAAAAAATTGAATTGATTAATCCTATGGTAACTAATATAACATTTGGTCCTAGTGATTATGCAGATGGACAACTTAGAACAATAGAAATTGGTTTACAACCAGAAAACGTTGTATTCGGTGCAGTATCAGAAGAAGTAACATTCCCAACATGGTTGATGGATGGTTTACCAGTCGAAGTAGAAACTGCTATAAGTGATGTAGAAGGTGGTAACTATTCTACAGCCAAAACTCAATTTTTAACAGATAAACTAAATGAATTAATTAGTCCAAGTCAGTTTGAAGGCAATGAAACTTTTGTACAAAATACTAATCCACAATTTCAACAAGCATTAAATAGTAGACAAAAATTTAATGCTCAAAATAACGTTATAAATCAACAAAAATTTGATGAGTTAGCAAAACTTAATAATAAATTGGCTTTCTCAGCAACTACAAGTCCAGATGCTGATGGAGAGGCTGATATAATAAGACAAGAAATTCAAGAAGCTATATCAAGACATGGTTTCGTAGAGGCTCTTCCAACAAATGAAAGATTTGCTGATCCTTTTGTACCAGAAACAAAATATCCTCAAGTGGCAGATTTTGCTAATCTAGGTAATACTTATGATGGTGGTACAGGAAGATATGGTGGAAGTAATTTAGGTGGGGCAATAAAAAATGAATTAGTAAATGCTTTCTTCAATGGAAGAAGTATAAATTGGGGTAACATAAGAGATTCAGCGGCACAAGGTATACTAGGAAATACTAACGTAGGTACTTTACAAAACTTAAGTAAAACATCTCAGAGTAGATTTGGTATCGCAGGAGACTTAATTAGAGACGGCATTCTTAACTCAGGAACTGCAAGTGGTGGACAAATACAAACTACAACTGTTCCTTCAAATATAAATGCTAACTCTACAAGCACAGTTTTAAATAATGCACAATCGAATATTGCTAATTTAAAAAATTTAACAAATGGGATTAGATAATGGCGTTTGATATTGATGTACTAAAAGCTAAATTAAAGAAAAAAGGTTTTACAGATGAGAAAGCCAATTTGTTTGCTAGAGAGTTAACCAATACTGCAAGGGCTTACGGTCTAAATCCTTATTCATTAGTTGATGAAGTAAGTACAGACTTCAAACTAAACGACTTAGGATCATTCGTAATTAATAGTACTTTGCGATTTGGTTATCAAACAGGTAAAGTAAAACCTCAGAAACCAAATAAATATGTCGCAAGGGCTATATTTGAATGAGACAAAAATATCATCAAGGAAAATACACTATAAAAAACCCACAGAAGTATTCTGGCAAGGGTGAACCTACCTTTAGAAGTAGTTGGGAATACACATTCATGAATTTTTGTGATGATAATCCAAGTGTAGTTGCTTGGGCTAGTGAACCTTGCAAGATAACTTATCAAAATCCTTTAAATGGAAAAGTAACTGCATATGTACCAGACTTTGTAATTGTATATATGGATAAAAAAGGAAACAAGAACGCAGAATTAGTAGAAATAAAACCTGCAACTCAATCTAATCCAGAGTTAGCGAAAAGAAGAACAGATAGGACGGCAGTTGTACAAAACTTTGCTAAATGGGACGCGGCAACTTCTTGGGCTAAGAAAAGAGGTATGCGTTTTCGTGTTCTTAACGAAGGTGATATCTATCAAAATACTAGAAAACCCAAGCCTGTTAAACGAAGAAAAAAGTAATGTTAGAAGTTAATATAAATAGAATAATGAAAGGTATTAACTGATGACTAAGAAACTAGAAGAAACGTTTAATATATCTAACGATGAAGAACAAGATAGTAATGAAGAAAATACTCCTACTATCGAAGAATCTCAAGAAATAACAGAATTATTAAATACCGAAATCGAAAATACTGAAAAAATCGATGCGGCTTTACCTGTTGTTACAGACTTAAATGAGCATGACAGAGAAATGGACGATATTCATGCTAAAGCATTGAAAACATTTGAAGATTTACTACAGTTAGGTATGAATGTCGAAGTACATGCAGGTGCAAAGATACTAGAAACTGCGAATCAACTGCTAAAAACTGCAAAAGAGGCAAAAGACAGTAAAGTAGATAGAAAATTACGTATGATTAATCTTCAATTACAGAAAGCAAAGCTGGATCACCAAAAAGACAGGGATACTACTAAATCTGATGAAGAAATCACCGCAGAAGGCACGTTAAATATCGATAGAAACGAATTATTGAAAAGAATCGCCTCTGCACAGAAGATTGCAGATGAGGCCACTAAAGAAAGTAAGTAAAAAGTAACAAAAATGATAAATAAGATTATACGTTGGAGTACAACATGAAAAGTTTTAAAGAATTTTTAACAGAATCAGAAAAAGAGCATAAAATGACTCTACGTTTTTGTTGTGATATAGATGAGAACGCAGAAGATAGAATTGAAAAGTTTTTAGGCAAATACGATTTAAGAAATATGTCTAAAACATCAAAAACACCTATCTCTAAAAATCCTATGTTCTTCAAAGATGTAGAAAATTCAGAAGTATCTAAGATTGATGTTGTTACAGGTTATCCTGTATCAGCCGATATCTTACGTCAACAATTAGCAGACCAATTGTGTATGCATATTAAACATGTTGCAGTACATCCTGAAGGATGGGAACCAACAGAGGAAGAAGATAAAGATGAAAATGCAGAACCTTTACTTACTTCCGAAGAAAAATCAGAATCAGATGCAGGTAAAAACTATGGACGTACATTTATCGATGATTTCTTAAAAACTCTTACACCAAAAGAGATGGAAACAAAAGAAAATGAATTAAGTCCAAAAGAAAAAAGAGACCCAGCACCTGAACAAATGGATAAGGAAGAAAAATCAAGTCCTTCTGTTATCTCAGGAGATGAAAAATGAGTAAGCATTACAATTTAACTGTTACTGATGATAATGGTAAGTCAGTTACTACTTCAAACACAAGCACAGAACATTCAGACGAAATTTTACGTATGATGCATTTAGCAGGTATGCAGGACGCATCATGTGGATGTGGCACAAGCCCATGTGGTTGTGATGAAAGCATAGAAGAAAATGAATACCAACCAACACCAGCTAACGATAAGTTAGATTTAGATGATTATTCAAAAAAATCAGGCGAAAGTATTCCAAAACAAAAGAAAAGTTTAGATAAAGCACCTTCAAGAGGTGATAATCCATTAGAATATTCTTTAGATGAAAATGAAATCTTTGAATCTTTAATGAATGAGTTTGAAGAAGTAGAAGAAGGTATGAGTACCCCTAATAGCTTAGAAAAAGTTGAAGCACAAATTCAAAAATTAAAAGACATGGCAGATAAAGCTATTAAGGATGGTGATCCACATAGAGCAGAAATGATTCAACGTAGCGATGAAATGACTGCATTACTACGTAAGAAATACAAACTTACGAAAGATGAATCAATCGAAGAAGGCAAACTTAACCCAGGTCTTCAAGCATACATAGATAAGAAAAAAGGTAAAAAAGACGATAAAGAAGATAAAGTAGAAGAAAAGAAAGCAAAGCCTGACTTTGCTGATATCGATGGCGACGGCGATAAAAAAGAAACAATGAAAAAAGCGGCCAAAGATAAAAAAGAAAAAGCTAATGAATCTATTGATGAAGGTTTTGAAGCAGATGAAGTCAAAGCAATCTTAGCCAAACATGGTGTATCAAGTATAGACGATATGGAACTTGATGGAGAACTATATCAAGACTTATTTGATTACTATTCAGATGAAATGCCTTATGGTACACAAAAAGCTAGAGACGGAGATCCAATGGATTGGATAATAACTAGATTAGATGACCTAGGTATGGTAGAATCAACTAGTGAACAAAAAAATTCCGAAGAAGTAGAAGATACAGGCTTAGAATCTGAATTAGATAGATTAAGAAAATTAGCAAACATCGAAAAAGCAAGTTCAGAAGAAGTTGAACAAGTAGATGAAATCATTCCTGCCGCGATAGTTCCAGTAGCTAAAGCAGTAGGTGGTGCATTGCTTAAGAAAGGCATCAAAGGCGCAGTAGCACGTACAGGCGCAGGCATGGCTGTCAACAAAGCAATGGGTTCTAATAAACAAGCATAAATCTTAAAATCCTCTAAATACTAGTGCAATTATGCACAACTAGATTACCACCTAAGGTAAAGAGGAGACAATCATGTATGATAAAGAGATGATGATACAGATGATGGAGGACCTTCAGCATCAGGCATCTGAGATGGAGAAAAACGTCAAAGATATGCTAGAACAAGAAGGAAGAGCATGTGGAATTGAACTTGATAAAAGAAAAAATGCACGTGACCTTATGGAAGAGTTAATGGAACACCAAGATAGTCAAGATGATGTACCAGCTATGACATGGGCATATGTTCCTGAAGACCAAGTAAACTATGATACACATGCATCAGATTGGACAACTGATATGCATACACAAGCATTATATGAAACAGGTGCAGATATGCACAATCATGATGACATTGAGTGGGTTGAACCACCAGTAGAGGATCATGATGCACTTCCAAGTGATGTAGAACCAATGATGGACGATGAACACGAAGAAAACAAAGAATAATTCATCTAAATTAGTTATCATAAAAGCAGTTCTTTTGGACTGCTTTTTTTATGCATAAATATAATTAAATGAGTATTTAATTATGGCAGATTTAACAAAAAAAGCATATCAGAAAACTCAATTTAGTAATCAACAACTATTAGAGTTTAGTAGGTGTGCAAATGACCCTTTTTATTTTTTAAACAATTACTTTAAAATACAACACCCTACTAAAGGTAGTATGACATATGATGCATACGGGTTTCAAAAAGGTTTATTGCATTCTTATCATGATTATAGATTTTCTATTTCCATGCTTGGAAGACAGATGGGAAAATCTACAACCGCGGCTGGATATCTATTATGGTATGCAATGTTTAATGCTGACCAAACTATTTTAATTGCGGCACACAAATATTCAGGTGCCCAAGAGATTATGCATAGAATTAGACATGCATATGAACTATGTCCCGACCATATCAGAGCAGGTGTAACAAGTTATAACAAAGGAAGTTTAGAATTTGATAACGGTTCACGTATTATTGCACAAGCAACAACTGAAAACACAGGTCGTGGTCTTTCAATTTCTTTATTATACTGTGACGAGTTTGCATTCGTAAGACCTAATATTGCAAAAGAGTTTTGGACTTCAATATCTCCTACTCTAGCAACAGGTGGTAAAGCTATTATAACTTCAACACCAAATTTAGATGATGACCAGTTTGCAATGATATGGAGTGGTGCAAATAAAAAGATAGATGAATATGGTAATGAAAAAGAAACAGGAATAAATGGTTTCAAACCTTTCAAAGCAATATGGGACGAACACCCTGATAGAAATCCTGAATGGGCAAAAGAAGAAAGAACACGTGTTGGAGAAGAAAGATTTTTACGTGAACACGAATGCCAGTTTATTGCATTTGATGAAACACTTGTTGATAGTATAAAACTTTCTCATTTAAAAGGCAAAGAACCAATTCACAAAACAGGACAAGTGAGATGGTATGAAAAAATTAACAAAAACTCTACTTACGTTGTTGGTCTTGATCCTGCTATGGGTACTGGAGGAGATTATTCAGCAATCGAAGTCTGGTCTTTACCAGAACTAGTACAAGTAGCAGAGTGGCAAAGTAATCGTACAGATGTTAGAGGTCAAGTAAAAACAATGCATGATATATTGTCTATTTTAAATGACGAGATGAAAGAACTTGGTGCTAATAATCCAGAAATATATTGGTCAGTTGAGAATAACTCATTAGGTGAGGCGGCTTTGATTGTAATTGATGAAATGGATGAAGATAAATTTCCAGGTGAGTTTTTACATGAACCTAAGAAACGAGGAATACAAAAAGCAATAAGAAAAGGGTTTACAACATCGTACAAAACAAAAATTACTGCTTGTATGAAGATGAAGTCTTGGATGGAAAGTGATAAAATGGTACCTCTGAGTAGAAATTTAATCAGAGAGTTAAAAACATTTATAGCAAAAGGTAAAAGTTTCGAGGCAAAACTAGGAGAAACAGACGATTTAGTATCTGCAACACTTTTATGTATACGACAAATACAAGTAATATCACGATTCGATGAAGATTTTATGGAAACACTAGGAGAATCGTTGGATAGTGACGATAATTACAATGACCCTCTTCCTGTGATAATTTGATAAATACATCTATAAGGAATTTATACAATGGCTGTGAATTATTCAACAATAGCAGAAAAAATAATGCGTTATATTCAAGGAAATGGTCTTTCTTTGAAAATGTTTGATTCTGAGAATGGTAAAAGTGTATCTAATCCAGATGATGCACGATTTTTTTACATCGATGAACCAAATATGATGGTATCAATAGATGAATCTTCAAAAGAAGTAAAACTTCATTTTGGTGAAGGTGTAGATATTGATAAACCAAAAGCAGAAAAAATTATGAACAGCCTTAAAAATCTTTCACGTGAGTATATGTTAGATTTCGATGTTAGGTCTTTTGGCAAACATATCGAACCAAAAAACTATGCTTACAAATTAGACAAAAATAAGGAGCAGACTATGAGTGATGTATTCAATGAAGGTATGTCAAAATTAGAAGGATCTTCACGTACTAGTCGCCAGACACTGGAAAATGTAAGACTAATCGTCAAACACCGTGCGCCAGTAAACGAGGAGCAACGTGGAGCACGTTCTCGTAACATTTCATCAATCTTTGTTGAAAATGCAGAAGGTGAACGTTTCAAGTATCCGTTTAAACATTTAAATGGTGCAAGAGCAATGGCGAGACACGTAGCACATGGTGGTGTACCAAGCGACATGGTGGGTGAATCGATTATAGAACTATCATCAAACTTATCAAAATTAAAAGAGTTTATGA
>Ga0066835_10000175_pt1 | contig 12558 bp, 10 predicted proteins | sample ETNtaG_3_FD_67280 | JGI IMG/M metagenome (GOLD analysis project Ga0066835, IMG submission 67280) | Marine microbial and viral communities from oxygen minimum zone, Eastern Pacific Ocean - ETNP201302SV84 | ecosystem: Environmental > Aquatic > Marine > Unclassified ... | reverse complement strand
TTTTTTGTCTCGCAGATACTAAAAAACCTGCGGATGATAATTTCCCCGACATGGGAAACTGTTTACATCTACGCAGGGTACGATCTTTCGGGCCTGTGTGTGTAATGTTATTTATTATACACTTTCTTCGGGATCATGTCAAGCTCTTGTTTCTTAACACAACAAAGTAAATCTTATGAGACATATAAGAAAAACTAATTTAAGTAAATTTTTCCTTGTGAATCTATATCCACATCTTTAGCAGCTTCAATAACAACATTGTTTTTTGATTTTATCGTAATATCATCATCAATCAATGAAGGAATAGATAATCCACCTGATGTCATAGCAATACCTGTTGCAGATTTCAAGTTAAGATTAGCACCAGTACTTATAGTTCCAAGACCAGCTGTTGATGAAATATTAAATAAAGCATTTGCTGATAATTGTAAATCAACACCTGCATTTATTTTTACACTTCCTGTCTTAGATTCTATATTCATACCACCAAAACCTGCACTAGGAGCATTCAATCCTATGTGAAGACCATATAATCTGTTTAATACGAGTGGCACACCCTTTAATGCTTTATTACCTTGAATTCTAGTTGCTGATATTCCACCTATATCCATATCATAGTCGCCACCAATTCTACGATTGATGTGTCCAGAGATAACAATATTATCAGATGATCTAATATCAGTTGATGACATAAGACGTTCTTGAACTTTATGTTCAAGTTTTTCACCTTCTTCTGTTTTGGTTACATATTCTTCGCTAATATCAGCAGCTACTAATTTTAAAAGAGCAGTAGTATCAATAGTAATTCCACCTGGTCCTTTAAGGATAAGAGTGTCAGATGCATCAATAACAATATTGTCTGCTTTTATTGTGTGAGTGCCATATGTTTCCTGTACTACATCACCATAATTAAGTTCTTCAGCTGCAATTATTTTTTCGGTTTCTCCTTCTTGTAAGAAACTTTTCTTAAATCCTGTCCTTTCCATTACAGTAGGACCAGTCTTAATTAACTGTCCTCCTCTGGAGATGGTAATAAACTTTCCTGCACCCTTATCTTTAGGACCTGTTTGCAATTGAATATTACCATTTTCAAATACATGTATTCCATGACCATAATTTTTACCGCCAAGAAATGCTCCCTTTCTATCAGTTCTTATGGTAAATGTTTTATTGTTAAGTAAAACATTATGAAATGTATCCCCTGTTGATGGTTGCGTTTCATTCTCTGTACTTGGTTCTATTAATGGAGAAGAAGCGTTATATTTTTCAGAACTTGTAGTCATAATACCTCTTATGGACAATCAATATAAGATCCAGTTCCAACCTTAGCAGAACCAAGTCTAACACGTTCATCAGGATCTAAACAAACAAATGAAGGTATGAATCTTGCTCCTATTCCACCCCCACCAGAAATTATTATTTCTGGATACTCTTCAAATGTGACAGTTCTATTTTTAATTCTAACAGCAATCACTTGTCCATCTGTATTGATTTGTGCTTCAGCAATATCTCTTGATTTACCAACAAAAACTGTTGGAACAGATGTATAACCTCTGCCTGGTGATATCATAGTAAATGAATCAATGATACATTCTTTACTTGCATTAGATGGTGTGTTAATTTTATATCCAAATCCAGGATCAGTAATACGAACTTCTTTGGCAAATCCATCATTATCTAATAAAACCTCACCCGTTGCTCCATAACCATTACCCGTAATAAAAACTGTTGGACGTTCTACAAAACGATCACCAGAATTTTGTATAGGTACTTCAAGAACTCCACCATCATCATTCGTTATAATTTCACCTGCTATTGGCAATCTATTATTGCTATCACCAGTAGTATCAATTTCTGAAAGATCTTCAAGTTTATTTCTATCTTCAGCACTTAAACTACTAAGTTCAGAAGATATTATAACACTTGCTTGTGCTCCTGTACCAGGAATTGCAAATACAAATGTTTCTTCTGTTTCAAGATCAGTATCCTTTTTAATACCTATCACAACTTTAGCACTATAACCTTCAAGATCCTCCACAATAAATGTATCTGTTAATGTATTAGATGTAAAATCATTTGGTGTGATACCAGATCCAACTAAATTATAACTTAATTTAGTTCCTACAGCAACATTAGTTGTGACAATCGTAAATGTAACAAAATCTCCTTCTTTAACTGTTGCTTTATCAGCAGTAACTGAGTAGGTAGCAGTAGTAGATGGTGCTTCTCCTGTTTCATCAGGATCTACAACATCAACCCAGTTATCAGGATTTTCTATATTTACATTAGGAAAATCTATGTTTGATACTTCATCATCATCATCATCGTCACCATCAACCACACCTTGAGTTGGATCATCAATACCTTTAACAGGACTAATAACACATCTTGCAATATTATTGAAAAAGAATGATGGAAATTCTGTTCCTGCACTAGGTGTATCTGGAACTATCTTTAAAAAGAAATCTTCTTTAAGTTCTGATATATCATCTTGGAATGTTTTAACCTCAATAGTTTTAGAAGTCTGACCTCCTGTAAATCCTAATACACCACTAACATCTTCAAAATCTACACCTTTAGTAGCAGTACCATCTGATACACTAAATTCAACACTAGAAGATTCACCAAGATATCCACTTCTCTCAACAGTGAATATTGCAGTCTCTCCTTCTTTAACCATAATATCTTTTACAAGATATTTAATTGTTTGATCTGGTTTTTGAATACCACCAACAAATACAATATTAGTATCTTTTAATTTAGTTCCCTGATATACATCATCACAAGTATAAGTTGCCCAATCTTGACCAGTTCCCCAGTTATTAAGATCCTCTAATAGTCTATCAAGGAAATTTTCTCCATCATCACCAGAATTATCAGTACAAATTGTCTTCTTAGGGTTACATTTTTCAACAGGTCCATTACATTCTATACCAAGAAGATTTAATACTTTATTAATTGATTCTCCAATTATATTAAGTGGTGCAGCAATTGCACCTAAGATATTTTGTAATGGTCCTAAAATACTTTCAAGAAGACTATTCATCAATGATTGAATTTTATTTAATAGACCTTGAATAAATTCATCAAGTTGACATGCTGCTGATTTGTAGATATTGAAAAGATAACCAAAAATAATACTCTCCAACCATTCAGCAAGACGAGTTGCAAGATCTTTCATTGTACACCCAACTTTTTTTAGTTGTTTGTTGATATTATCTGTAAGTTTATTCAGTCCTCTTCCATTTTTATCAGGTCTCAGAAGTGATTTTGTAATCCATTTTGATGCTTCTTTAATTTTGTCTAGGACAAATCCTTTTATGTTAGCAATAAATGTTCTCATTATGAGAATTGCTTTATCAACATATTCTCTGCCAAGGTCTATCTGATCATATATGCCTTCAGACATCTCACCTACAAGATATGTTCCTAACTTACCATCATTTCTTTGAATTTCATATAACATTTCAGAGAACAATCTGGTAAACTTAGATTTTACATCAGTTTTACATGTACTTGCTCTTTCTATACACACTTTTGTGCCAGCAGGATTTACATTACTATTATCTCCTTCCTGAGCAACTTGTAAACCAGTTTTATTACCTTGAATAACTTTGGTTGAATCATCAGTTTCTTGTCTTTTACCAGTTGTTACATTACCTGAATCAGTAGTATCATATTCAACAGTTTCTTCTGCTGATACATCAGCAATTTTTACATCAACAGGTTTAAAACTAGTAAATGCTAAACATTCTTTTGAAGGATCTTCTCCTTCTAATTCTTGATCCGTTGAATGAGCAGTACCTCCTACAGATCCGATAATACATGGATGTTGTTGTTCATTGTCAAGGAAAAATCCTATTACCCAAACTCCCTTATCAAGTTGATTTGAAACTGTTGTGCAAGCACCAGGTATATGTGGTGTTGTTACAGGAAATGTAGAAATTGCCCAAGGTAAATTATCTGTAGTAACAGCATTACAATCTTTTGGATGTAATCCTACAATTCGTACTTTACATCTTCCAGATTTTTTGGGATCTTCAGTGGTTGGTAATTCAACTTGTCCAATCCACCATTTGAATCCATCAGATCCTATTTGGTGAATTGGATAAAGTTCGTTTAAGGCAGAATCAATCGTCATATACTAGACACTCTGGTTCATCTGGATGCATATCACAGAATAGTTCTAATGCATTTGGATCATGGTGATCACCTGCTGCAATTTCTTCTTTGTGATGCTCTGCATACTCTTCTAATTCATGCAACTCTTCTTTTGCATGTCTACGTGCAGCAGGATTTGCTGTTGGATCGTCTATGATCCTTTTATCTTTTTCTATATGTTGTTCTATACTTTCCATATATTCTCCTTATGTTACGTTACTTTCCTTTTCTTGGATTCCTTGAGAATCTCTTACCAAGTCTAACACAGTATATACACTTCTGCTATCAGTCATGTTGAATTGATGATTTACTTGTTTTATTAAATATGTACCACTATGTTCTGGATCGTATGCGGTAGATCCTTTTATAGATTCTCCTACTTGTTCGGGAATCCTAATCTCAATTTTATCACCTGCACATAATTCAAGATGTCCTGTCAAGGATATAGTTAATTGTTGATTAAACAATATACCTGCTCTAGCAAGACCTTGAGATAAAAATTGCATTTGTAAATCTTGATAGGAATGACTACCATCACCACCTTCCTCAACAGATCCTATTTTAGGATCTGGATTCCAGACCTCATTATCAAGGATCGTTGACATTACTCTTGTTGGATATTTTGCTAATTCACTTTGACCTATAGGTAATTTAGTTTGACTACCTAAATGTGCCATTTCACCCCATGTGTCAACAAGAGAATATTTTTGTTCTTTGTATGTTAGTGTATTTATATTGATAGAACAGATGATTGAGGAGTAATGACCCTCTCTCAATTTTTTAATCATGTCAAATTCTTGTCCAAATACAATTTCTTGTATTCTATTCATAGAGGGTTCACTCATCTTTGCAGGTTGCCAATAAAATGGTTCTTTATTAACAACTGGTGTCCCATTAAACCTATCTTTATTAGTTGCGACTAGACTATCAATAGATTTAAAAGTATATCCTCTATTAGTTTGAAAAAACAAATAACCAGCAGTACCAGATCCTGTTGTTACTTCTGGATCTGATATATCACTTTTTATATCAGAATTTAATTCGTTACTAGTTTCAGTTTTTGGTGCAATTTTTTCTGATATAGTTTTAGGTAATAGTGATTTAATTACTGTAAATGGAGATTTTTTAGTAGGAAGAATGACCATCTGAGATATAGTTGGTTCTATATCCATTTTTGATTTAGGAACACTCAAATAAGTATCTAGTATTTCCTCCACTATTTTCTGCACATTTCCAGATTTTCTTGAATTTACAACAGTTCCTTCATTTCTCAATCCCTCATTTGATAGTAAATTTAACGTATAAGTTTGATGACGTGTAGATCCAACTCTATTAGAAATATTCCAAACACGGAATTCATACGTATATTTTCCATTATTGTCACCAGAAGTTCCAGTTAAATCGTCAACCTCAACAACAACTTTTTCAAATCCTTGTATAGGCATGGTAGAAATAATATTCTCTGCACTATCTTCTATTACCATAGTAGCAGCATATGAAGGCCAAAAAATATCTTCATAATACTGAAACTGCTTACACATGTCACCAGAAAGATTAACATATGGTTTAGATTCATTGTTAATTGAATACAATGAAATTTCTATAACTTTAAACTCTGTTGCGTATCTCTTTTCACTCATCTAATTATACCGAGTATGGTGATAAATAAGTTCCTTCTTTCAAAGGATTTCCTTTTACTGCAATAGCAGAATATTCTATTTGGTTGCCAGCATTTGTACTAGAGGTCTGATTGTTCAAAACAACCTGATTACTTGGATCTGATATACCATCTACCATAGTATTTACCTCATCTGCCATTGACATATTATACGCTACCTCAGAAGTTTTTAATCCATACTCAGGTGAAGAAAATTTATTATAGTCAAATGCATTATCATAAGTAACATTTTTAGCAAAGAATTGACTGTCTCCTCCAGAGTTGAGAGAACCTAACATATCTAATTGATCATATTGTCTATGTCTTTCAAATATATTGTAAAGAGTAGAACCAGGTGGATGTGGATTAAGTTGATCCGTTCCATCAGGATGATTAGGATCATACTTCATCTTATCAATAATAGTCTTACCATCCTTTTTACCCCCAAACGGCCATCCACCAACTCCATATCCACCAGTTCCAGATGTTCTATTATTCATGTAAGTATTACCACCAGTACCTCCTCTGTAAGTCATACTTCCACCACCAGTACCACCGCCAAATAAAAATTCTTTAATTTTTCCTAATATTCCCTTCTCTTTTTGTTTTCTACCACGTCTAGCTTCCAGAACTTCTTGTCTTTTTTCATTTTGAGCAAACATATTTTCTGTTCTTTCTGCTTGATTAGCAGATAGCACATCAGGAATTCCAAAAGCTTGTGCTATAGGAGAAGTCAAAGTTTTTAAATTACCAAGAATACCTGGTGGTAAAAGAGATTGTCTTAATGCATTACCCATGATACCCATAGTTACTAAACCTGCTGCTTTAGCTGGTATCTGTATTGCTTTTGCAAGATCATCAGCATTATTAGTTTTTTTGACAACAGGTGACACATTAACATTCGGTGTAAATGTTGGTTTCATTGATCTTGGATTATCACCCATAATACCTTGCTCTGCCATCATTGGCATGTCTGATATTGGTTCTTTACCAACAGCACTAGGTTGACCTTGTGTGTAGTTATTATCAAGAGGAATAACTGCTTCATCACCATGTAAAACTGCAAGATATCCACTATCAGGACCAGAAACTATACCACCTCTATCAAGAGAGGGAAGTGAATCAGTATCTATTCCTCCATCTTCTTGATTAGGTGGTGGAGAACTCATTGCAGCATCATCTAAAAAATCATCTTGTATATTTTCTCGTTGCAAGTCACGGACTTCTTGCCTGTCCATGTCTTGCATTAAGATTCTATTGGAATTAGATAAATCTACGTCCTCTTTTTGTTCTGCTATTTTAGCGTCTGATTGTTTCTTATCTCTTTTTTCTTTCTCAACCTTATTAGAATGATTCAATGCTTGAATAATATCATCTAATTTATTCTCAAGACTATCAGAGTGTTGTTCTAATTTTTTGTAAGTATTTGCAATACCATCTTTAGCAGCAGTTATTCCTTCACTTGATTCATCAAGTTTTTGATTTGCAGTATTTAAACTAGAACTCAAAGAGATTGATACAGCAGCTAAAAAATTACCAAGTTTTTGATCATGTACTACAATACCTGCCTTTCTAGGAGCAGTATTGTTAATTGATGGTTTTTTGACTAATCCATCAAAAGGAGTTGAACTTACAACTTCTGGATTTATAGGACTATTACCACCACGGTCAGGAACCATAGGATCTTTACCAGATACATTTGATCCACCATTTCCTTCTCCAAATTGAAATCCATCTCCATACAAGTCTTTTCCAAGTGCTATAAGTCGTTTAGCAATTGCTACCGATAAATCTCCAGTATATGTCTTAATAAGTGATGCCATTAGACTGTATGCCTTGCTAAGTTATATGCTTCAAAGAAATTACCACTTTCCTTATTGTTACTCATCATTGCAATTTGGGTTTGACTAGTATTAACAACTTGATTATTAAGAATTACAATAGGAAGACTTCTTGAGGACTCTCTCTGCGTGAGTAATCTATCACTGCTACCAGTTTCAACCATATTAGTCATGGTTGTTGCTACATTACTATTCGCTTCAATGTTATTTAATGATGTTTGATTACCAGAAGATTCAGGTGGTTTTAATTTTTCCAAAAGACCGTTTGGTGTTGTACCAGAAGCACCTATAACTAGGTTAATTAAAGAATCTGCATTACGATAACGTGCAGGACTATCAGGTTCAAAGAAATCAACACTAGTGTGCCATCCTGACATATTACCTGCATTATTTGGTTGTAATTGTGGTACGCCAGGTGTATCCACACTTACAAATCCAACAGAACCAAGAAGATCACCAGCAGATACTTCTTGTCCTGCTTTAACATTAATACCACCATCAGGGAAGTGTGAATATAAAGAATCAAATTCATTTCCATTGCTAGGATCTACACTTCTAACTACTACTACATTTCCATATCCTTTACCATATAGCAATCCAGTTTCAAGAACATAACCAGGAAACAGATTATAATTGTTTTTATAATCTTGGAAACTGAAATCAACACCTGGTTCACCAGATCTATCTCTACCTTGCTGACCATAAAACTCTATAGTTGATCCACCACCTATTCCCATGATAGGAGTTTTTGAAATAGCACCTCCTGTACCACCTTCTCCTTTATCAGTAGGATTTGCAAACACATCCATAAAATCCCACCATTGGTTTTTACCCTCTTTTTTACCATCTTTTCTACGAGTTTCTACTTCTTCTTCGTTTGATTGATTTTTTGTTGCAATATCGGCTTCAATTTCTTCAATTGTTTTTTGTCTTCTTTCTATACTAAGTTGATCTTCTTTCTCCATAGCTGATCTGCCAATAGAAACAGAAGAAACACTAGCACCAACATCAAAAGTGTAATTAGATTTAGGTGCAGAATAACCAGATAATCCAGATGAAGATATTAATGAATCTATAGGACCGCTAAATCCTGTTGCAGCACCAAATGCCTTTGTAACACTAAGTATGTCTGTTATTGAACTTAAATCAGTACCCATACCACGAATAGGTGCTGAGATATTACCTTTTTCATATTCTTCAGGTCCTATTCCTAGAGCAGTAGAAAAGAAAGCAGCAATATTAGCATCAGATGGAATTGGGAGATTTGGTTCAATATGTTTTGTATATGCATCTCTATCAATATCACGTAAGATATCAATAATCGCAAATCCCCAACCAAGAGCAGGTACACCACTACCAAAACTTAATAACATTCCCTTTGGATCACCCAACGCAAGACGAACTAAACCCTCAATAACAGCATAACCAGTTCCTACAACAGGGAATCCAGCTTTTGTACCACCAGCTGCTGCTTTTATCCCTATTTTTTCCATTGCTTCTGGACCTACCTTTTTAATTAATGCCCTTTGAACTACTGGACTTGATAATGCTCTCGTAAAAGCTCCATCGCTAAGAGTAGTAGCTAATTTTTTTGGAGTTTTTCTAGCAGCATTTTTGGCAGCTCCTTTTGCTGCTGTTGATGACATTTTCTTTCCAATCCGCCTTGGAGCTTTTTGGAATCCAGATTCTATTGCTTCATCAAGTGCTTGATCTTTTAAAATTTGATCTAACATTATCTTATTTGCTTGTTTATCGTATAGAAAATCAAGCAAACCCAATCTTCTTAACCCTGCTGCATCCTCTGGACTGAGACTTCCAGATAGTTGTTTTGCTATTTTTGCTAATGCTTTTGGATCTGTTAAAGGGCGAAGTCCTTTACCGATAAACCTACCAGTTGCTGCTATTCTAAAAACATCACTAGCAACTCTTCTGGTTAAAGTTTTACCAACCAATCCAAGTCCTTTTTTACCTAAAAATACTGAAAATGGTTGTAATAATCTTGTAACAACACTTTTTCCTGGTCTAGTAAGTTTTCTTGCAAATTTTCTAGCAGGTAATAAAGATTTTCTCAAAAGTCTAGCTCTTGCTCTAACATTTGTTGGAACAAGACGTTTTATAATTTGTGCTGTAATTCTTCTTGTAAATCCATTTCCTAATATAAATGAGAGTAATTTTCCTAATACTCCAAATGATCCTGTTCTTACCTTTTCATATGCAAAAGTACCTGAGAGATCTAAACCTTTCTCAAGTTCTTTCTCCATAGCATCAAAATTAGCCTGTGCTTCTCTTTGTTTTGTTATTGCTGAATTACTACCAATACTAGATAACATTTGATCAAACTTCTCTTCTAGAAGTTGATTTCTACTAATAAGTAATTTTTGAGTATCTGCTACACCACCTGCTACCAGATTAATTTTGGTAGATAAATTATCAATTTTACTTTTTGTCTGTAAAAATTTTCCTTGTAAAGGTGCAAAAAACCTCGTTACTACTTCACCAAGAGGTTTATTTTGTACCTGTATAGCATTAGAGTCTTCTCTTTTTAATTTTACCGCTTCTTGTTTTACCTCTTCAGATGCTCCTGTTTTATCAAGCTCCTTCTTACCATCAATTTGCTTGATGCGATCATATATAACGCCAGCAATTGATGTTGTTAAATCTCCTTTATATGTCTTAGTAAGTGATGCCACTATCGTTTAGCTTTAGCTGCTTCTTGTTTTTGTTTGAGTTCTTCAAGATATTGGACTAAGAAAGTGGTATATACCTCTTTCTCCCAAGGTAACATATTTTCAATTTCACTCAAACTGTATTTATGGTACTGCATCAAAGCAAAATTCATTCTGAAGTACCCTTCCAAATTATTCTGAAAGAGTGCTATGCGAAAAAACTCTGTAATCCCTCAATTGTGTACGAGGATTCCTTGTTAGTCTTAGGGTTTGTGACCTTAAAGGTATGACTCAATTTAGGAGCAGTTTCATAAAATTTTTGAATTTTACCAAATTGAGAGGTAGTCAAACTATCAACAAATGTGCGGAATTCCTTCTTTGTAGTAGTGCTTGAATCATATACCTCTTCATCATCAAATATCTGATCTATAGAATCTGCAATAAATCCATATACATCTTCAGTCTTCATTTCCTTCTGTAGAAACTCTTTATCTACAAATTCCTTCATACTGGGATATCTCATAACAATGCCAGTTTTATCATCAAACATAATTTTAGAATCATGTCCTTCAGGTTTAAAAATTTCAACATCATTAATATTGATATTTGTCTCTACTTGTGTCTCATTGTCATCAAGACAAGTTACAGTCAAAGTAATATTTTCACCAATAGATGCTCCTCTAATCTTTAAAAACAAATATTCCAAATCAAAACTAGGTAGTGTATCTACCTTAATTCGTGTAATGACGCAATTTTTGATTAAATCTTTAACTGCGTTAATTATTTGTTTCTCGTCTTTTGCTTCAAGTGCCATTAAAAGCACTTTTTCCTCTTTTACGAGAAATGGACGATATTTAAGAGTTTTGCCTGTAGAGGGTAATTCAAGTTCATACGTAGGATACCCAAGTTTCGGTAATGCCATAAAAACAATTTCAAGTCGTATATTTATATATAGCGACTTTTTAAACAAAAAAATAGCGAGAAAAATTTTCCCGCTTTTATAGAATCAAAAAGTCAATTTTGCTATGTAGTACCACCAGTTGTAAAATTTAGATTATTATTGTCATCAACAAAGTTAAGTGCTAAAGGTACTGATGGAATATCATCTCCTTTAACATTCCAAGTTCCATATGCCACAGTGTGTCTTGAATAATGGAAGTTTACATTGACTCTTGTAAGTTGTGAGGATCCATATGAAAGAGGTACAGCATCTATTGCATAAGGATATGCATTTTCTAAAAGATATGTAACGGGTGCTCTATTATTAGGAGCAGCATCATCTGGTTCTGTCTTCACTATTCTAATAGTAGCAGCATATTCGTCTTGATATCTTAATCTATTTTCTCTAAAATCATTCTTTGGTGTAATTTCTTTTGCTTTATCTAAAATTTGAAAATACTCCTTCTCAGTTTCTTTAAACATATAATTATACCACATGTTAAAAAATTTCAATGGTATTAATTCAGCATCACAAAGAAATCCTAGTCCAACATCTGTAAACATCCTTGAGTGTGGGTATTGTACACCAGATTCACCAAGAAATCTTCCATTTAATTGACCAGTCGCAGTCTGTACGTTAGGTAACTGTGCTTCGTCACATAACATATGTACTAAATCTTTATTATCTCCTTGATAATATGGAATTTCACTTGCTAAACCTGAAGGTAAATCATAAAACACATCAAAACCAGTAGTCAGAGACATACCTCTCTGTCTACCAATTTTATTCATAAATTGATCTATTCCTGTTACTGCCACTAAATATAATTGTTGGATTCTATATTATATATGGCTTATTCTGGACTTTACAAACCATTACACCCAAAAAAGTATCGTGGGAATCCATCTCGCATAGTTTATAGATCACTATGGGAGAAAAAATATATGAAGTATTGTGACCACACATCCTCTATTTTAGAGTGGGGAAGTGAGGAAATCATAATACCTTATCGTTCTCCTATAGATAATAGGGTACACAGATATTATCCAGACTTTTACATCAAGGTACTTGAAAAAAGCGGAAAAACATCTAAGTACATAGTTGAAATTAAACCTAAGAAACAAACTAAACCCCCTTATGGTAAAGATAAAAGAACTGCTGCCTACAAGAAAGAAGCTCTAACTTTTGCAAAGAACCGTGCTAAATGGAACGCTGCTGAAGAGTTCTGTGATGACAGGCAGATGAAATTTTTAATACTCACAGAAGATCATTTAGCGGTATGAAACAATGGCA
>Ga0066835_10000174_pt1 | contig 12570 bp, 11 predicted proteins | sample ETNtaG_3_FD_67280 | JGI IMG/M metagenome (GOLD analysis project Ga0066835, IMG submission 67280) | Marine microbial and viral communities from oxygen minimum zone, Eastern Pacific Ocean - ETNP201302SV84 | ecosystem: Environmental > Aquatic > Marine > Unclassified ... | reverse complement strand
GCCACGCGGTCTTCTGCAGAAACGGCCTGCAATGCCTCTCGTGCGGTACAGAGGTCTTGAGGGAGATAATCGGGGGCAGGCGACTGGATTTCTGTCCGCAGTGTCAGAGCAACTGAACAGACCGATTGAAAGGACTGGCTCAGAAACTGAATATGGTTGGCCCTTCGTTTCCAACGGGTGGAGCGGTGAAGAAGGCTGCAAAGCCACCCATGATCTTCCCTACCTCGGGGGTGGCGGCATCGAAGTTTTCTTTTGTGTCATAAACCGCAATGCTCGTAAGCTCCCCTTCGGCAACCTCGATTGTGTAGACCGCCTGGATTCCAGTAAGTCCCATCATGGTCTCACGCTGACTTTCCAAGAGGGCAATGACCTCGTCCTTCCTTGAGGCGTCGTACTTGATTTGATTGACTCGACAATACATGAATATACTACCGGCACTCCACTTATCATTTTGTCGTTATATTATTCGAGTCTAGCTTCTGACTCCCTGGTGTCACAGGATACCTCCTCAGCACTCAAATCCAAATTACTCACTAATTCGATGTAAGCGGCCTCAGCGTCTTCCTTGCTCATCCCGGAAATCGAAGACCAGGCATCAAACTTCACTCGATCCCTAAATCGGAGGGCGCTGGGCCTCTTGCCAGATATGTCCCCCTCTGTGGCTTGTTTGTAATAGGCATAGACCTTCCTGATCGTATTATTGTCCATGCGCTTGTACAGCTCCTCGACTTTCTGCTTGGCATCAGTGAAGCTGTCCCTGGTCACAGCGGGAAAGTGTCGTTAGAGGTATTAATCTGTTTCCCAGGAGTATCAACGTCACACAGAACGACACTGCTCTCAATGTATGGCTATCGCCATGAGAGGCGAAATCCTACAATCGCATTGGTACCGTTTCGGTCTCAGGCAGTGATGAAGGGAGTAACTGCCATCGCAGTAATCGCGAAGGCCGCGTACAACCCAATCAACACGGGCATTACATAATCAGACATACCGTTCGGGTACAACGTGCATCACTTAAACCGCCGTTTTTCTCCCTGAACCGAAAAGAGCCATATCTGGATATCCCTCGCTAGGGGCGTGCCGGAGGGTTCGCGATAGCAGGATCAGTCGCACTCAGAAGCGTGCATGGCAAGTACCTGAGCGCGCAGCCCGATGGGCGTGCTGAGTGGAATCGCGAGATCGCAAGTACCTGGGAACATTTCCATCTTGAAGAGCGCCAGGGGGACAAGATCGCTCTCAAGGGCGTACACGGCATGTACCTATCAGCGCAACTTGATGGTAGCGTACAAATCAATCGTAGAGAAGCGCCACCAGGTGGCTGGGAGGAGTTTACGGTCGAAGACCGTGGCAACAATGTCGTCTGTTTGAGGTCTTGTCATGGGAAGTACCTGAGTGCGCAGCAGAATGGCACAGCACAGTGGAACCGTGATCATGCGCCAAGAGGCGGCTGGGAAGAAATCCAGATTGAACAGTATCGCAAGACAAGTGAACCCATCCTGAATTCTGACAGCGGCATGATTCGAGGAGAAAGCATCCTCGTTTCGGAGCACTCATTACCGAAATACAACGGGGTGTATACAATTCAAACCAATGAAATTAATGGAAAACCATGGTACAAAAACAACTCAGGGTGCATGCTTTATTTCTACAATGCGAATTCGGGGGGAGGCCCCTCATGGAGTTTGGATGACCGTTCTCAAGACGGAACGAATGATTGGTTTCGAGGTGGTTGGATCGAACCACCGAATTCAGGCGGTCCACCTTTAGGAACTAGAAGATGGGAAGAAGCTGGATCCCACCGGAGATTCGAAATAAAAATGGAATCCGTTTCAAAATCAACAACTACAGCATCGATGCCCTCGTATGTAATCGTCGCTCAAGCCGGAAGCCCGGAAGTGAACGGGAACTACGAGTTCATGCCCGGCAAACATGAGAATAGACACTTCAGCACTATCGCCGGCCATTACCAGCATACTCAGAACCCTGAGATTTTCATCGCTTTCCAAGACTGCGGAACTAACCATCAACGCCCGGAGTGGAACAAGTGGATGATCATCTCAAAAGTCGGGGTCCTCTATGCCGCGCATACCGGTGGAAAGACCGGCGTTCCCCCGCGTGAAGGCGTGTGGGAAAATGTCGAAGGCTGGGGTAACCCGGGTGCCCCAGGCGGCAAGCATCCGGCGCCAACAGTCTATCACCCGCCCGACGCTACGACTCAAACTCAACAGCACCTCAACACCGACCGCTCCTCCACGTTTGCTTCAGATGGATCTATTCAGGTGCTGGAAGCCGTGTCTGGTAAACCCGTCCGCTTCAAACTCAGCAACCCCCCGAACCACAATGATGCCTGGGTCGGCATCTATCCAACGGGCGCACCCGATCAGGATCACGGAGGGCAAAACCAGCGATGGAAATACATCAGGGACATCGACGTGAACAACGCTTCGTTATCAAACGGGGGGCGGGCAGAAGGCGATTGGAGCATACGTGTCTTTTCAGACGGCGGATACACTCTGGCCGAACGGAAGGATTTCACCATCCACTCGGAGCATAAAATCCACTCAACTGAGTCGATTTCAGCGGAGGAGAAGTTCGAATTCGTCCCCGTAAGTGAGTACGATGAGATATGGAACGACAGTGGTTCCGGCGCAAACCAAGACGTCTCTGTCTGGAGGCCGCGCGTCCCTGCAGGGTGCCATTTGATCGGTATGACCGCCAAGAACGGCCACTCGCGTCCAACCTTCCCGACACTGGTCATTCGTGCTGGTGGTAGAGACATCGCACCGCCCGAAAGGTTCGATCTAGTATGGTGGCAGGAACGCGGCAGGCGTCGCTTCTGGTGCTGGCGACCTATCCCGCCAGCGGGCTACGTGTCACTTGGTGACGTGGGGACAACTAGCGGATCCCCCCCCTCACACAAGGACGTGGCCTGTGTTGCCTTGGCCTGCCTTAGTCCCAACAGGCAACCTTTGGGTGGGCAGATATGGAACGATAGAGGTGGCGGCGCACCGAAAGACGCGGCATTCTTTGAGCAGCCAGGAGGCACAGGGCTCTTCCGATGCAGTGATGATGCTACCCACAATAAGCCACATGGCGAGTTCCCCATTCCTGCGGGAGCTTCGACTACTCCCCATACATCTCAGGCGACCAACGGGATTGAGATTTTGGAAGCAGTAGTGGGCAAGCCCGTTCGCTTCAGAATCAACAACCCTCCAAGCAGCAACGATGCCTGGGTTGGAATCTATCACCCAAGTTCGAGTGACCAGGAAATTGGGAAGCAGAAGCAGCAATGGGAATGGCTCAGGGACTTAGACGTGAACAACGCATCATTGACCGAGAAATACGAAGGCAATTGGAGCATACGCGTATTCTCTGATGGCGGATACAGGTTACACGAAAGAAAAGACTTCGCAGTCAAGCCGAAACATGTCGCAACAGGACGCGAACGTGCACGACCGAAAAAGCGTCTGGTGATCACCGCATTCGTGACTGGCGTGTTCCTGTTCGGTATCGGTTTACCACTTTTTATCGGTGGGCAAGGCCCAGCGGGCGAGGAGAATCTCGGAATGATTATTCCGGGCGCGATAATGTTCGGCATCGGTGGATTCCTGCTAGTGGGTGCTTCGCTTGCCCTCATCTCTTCGTGGGCCAAATCCCATGCAGAAACCGGCAAGCCCGCTCCAGCGTGGACCTGGGTGGGGATGGTACTCGCAGTACTACTTCTGATTCCCGGCATAGCCCTGCTTGTCATTGGGTCTAGTTCAGCCGAATCATTCGTAGTCCAATCTGAATCCAATGCCACTCTGGAAATTTTCGATGTAGATGACATGGGCGATCAGGGATTCATCATTTTCCTCGAGGCGGTACTGGGAGACTCCAATAACAACGGCATCTATGACCACTGTGAAAACATCATCGTTAGCGCCACCCACTCAGGGAGCTGGGTGTCTGACCCGTGGACGGGGTATCAGAAGGTCAACCCTCCAGATGAAAGTCGGCAAGCCTTCGAACTCGGTGAATGCGAATCCAGCGACCCCGTCGAAACGAAACATCCCGATGGAAGAAACCTCATCAAATTTGGAGAGGCCTGCTATGGTTGTATGAAAGGCACCACGACGATTAGTGCAGAGTATTCTGATGGCTCAGAGGCCACCCTTATGTGGATCCAAGATGGAGAAGAAGTCGTGGGGGCAATCGGAATGATAATTGGAGGCTCAATCTTGATGGCCATAGGATCGATATCCCTTGTTGGTCTGGGTGTTATCCGAAGGGCGTTCAAGGACAGGCCCACTTCTTCTCCCAGGGAACCCAAGGCCCCTTCCATCGAGGTTCTGGAGGCGATGGAGGGGAAACCCATTCGATTCAGAATTAATGACCCCCCAGGTAGCAGCTCTGCATGGGTTGGGGTTTACCCGTTCGGGGCCGAAGACGAGGACCACGGAGAGGAGGGAGAGAGATGGAAGTGGATGAGGGACATCGACGTCAACGACGCCTCGTTCCCCGCGAGGCGCAAGGGGTCAGTGAGCATACGCGCATTCTCCGATGGGGGCTATACCTTGCATAGCCGGGAGGACTTTGACATATCCCCGGCGAGCAAGAAATGGTGGGAAGAGTAATGCCCGATCCATCAATCAGGGTCAAGGAGCAATGTCTCCTCATTGAAGCTCTCGCTATGATACACCCAACGGCGAAGAAGAATTCCCTGAGGAGGATGATAGCCCACGGAAGGGTTAGGATAGGCGAGGAGAGGGCAGAACACCCACGCCAGAACGTACCGCCGGGATCCGTTGTGACCATCCTATCCAGGGACGACGGCGACACCGTCACCAAGCCCAAGCAGGGTTTACCAGAGCCACGCGTGCTCTATTCGGACTCGCAGGTCATCGTTGTGGAGAAGCCACATGGGCTACTATCGGTGGCCACGGATAGGGGGGAGTCGGACACCATGTTCGACAGGGTCGCCAAGTGGGCGTGGGAGAATGGTAGGACGAGAGCGTTACTTGTCCATAGGCTTGACCGTGAGACGTCTGGATGCCTCCTACTAGCGCGCAACCCCGAGGCGAGGGACATTCTTCAGGCTCAATTCAAGGATAGGACAGTGGAGAGGATTTACCATGCGGTCGTCCACGGAAAGCCGGACGAGCAGTCAGGTACCGTGAAGGCACGCATCCAGGAAACCAAGGACATGAGGACCAGACTCGTGAAGGGTGGGAAGCGCGCGGGCAGGGAAGCGATAACGCACTGGGAGCTCGAGGAAAGGGGAACCACGCACTCACTGATCAGAATCAAGATAGACACCGGTCGGAGAGCGCAGATAAGGCTACACATGGCAGACCTGGGATGCCCCGTAGCTGGCGATACCCGGCACGGATGGGGCAAGGCTAGCGTGAACAGGTTGTGCCTCCATGCCTCCTCACTCGGGTTTGACCACCCCAATGGGGAGAGAGTGAAGGTGGAGAGCGAGCTCCCAAAAGCACTCAGGGCGGAGCTGAGTCGCTGATTTTCAGCCATCATGGAAGCAGGGAATTAGCATTTGCCGCCCCACGAAACAAGTCAAACAGGGAATCCACGGTGTGGTCTATTGGTTTCGAGTAGCCCCCGCCCATGAAGACTACGCAGGGCACCTCGTTGTCCAGGACGTAGTCAAACACCCTCTTGTTCCTGTACCTCATTCCTTCCCTGCTAAGCTCCAGCCTCCCCAGAGCGTCCTGGGCAAGACCGTCAACGCCGGCTTGGAAGAGGAGAAGCTCAGGTTCGTACTGCTCGACCAATGCCATTGCGTCATCGACAACTGAAAGGTACTCATCATCTCCCACACCTGACTCAACAGCTATATCGTGATCACTGAGTGTCTTCCTGAATGGGAAGTTCTGCGCGCAATGGACTGATATCGTAACGACCCCCTCCTCACCCGCAAGTATAGTGGCTGTGCCGTCCCCCTGGTGCACATCCAGGTCCAGCACCACTACGCGCGAGCAACCGTGCCTATCCCGGGCCAAGAGGGCACACACTGACAAGTCGTTAAAGACGCAGTAACCGGACCCGAACCCACGGTGGGAGTGGTGCGTTCCCCCTGCAAGGTTTCCAGACAGCCCACCATGCGTAAGGACATGCTCTAATGCGGATACCGAACCACCCATTATCCTCAGGGTCCTCTCCACGAAACTATCGGTCCACGGCTGGAGCCCAATTCTACGAATCTCTGCCCGTGTTAAGCCACCGCCCAAGAAGCGGTCGACATAGTCATCTTCATGAGCAATTTTCAGAACCTGTGGGTCGACCGGATCAGGTAACTCGATACTGACTATGCCCTCTGCCTCGAGCGCCCTCAACCGTTCGCGCAGTATCCTGTATCTCTCACGGGGAAACCGAGCCTCTTCGTCGATACCATCAGTATAGAGCGGGTGATACCAGATCGGCATCCTTGCATCGGTCATTGGGCTATCACCAATTTTCCAACGCCACTACCATCTAAATTGATGTTTCCAAGGCACTCGACACCCGACATCAGACAAGTACCTGACACACACAGGTTTTGAAGCTAGGTCCGACACGAACGTGCATGGGTAAGCTAGTCCGGCCTATCGGGGTAGTCATGCTATTTCTCTCGGCCCTGCTCTCCGGTTGCATCTTCTCAGACAAACCAGAGGAGTCTTCTGCAACAGACGAGACCCAGTATCCCCCAATATGGGACAGGCACACTTTGGAATGGGATACTACCGGCTCCTATAGCCTCCTCCTCGAACCCGGGCCACACAGCGCGCTCGAAGTTCAAGAAGCGTTCATCGATGTTGACACGAGTGAGGTATGGGAGACCGGACCGGCCCAATCAACAGTCCACCTGTCATACTGGCTCCCTAACAACACCGTCGACGGTGAACAGGTCCCAGTCATTGCTGTCATATCCCCTTACTTCTCATACGGGACACAGGGATCTGAGTCCTCGCCGACCAATGTCGTTGGCGCGGCGAGGGGGGAGTTCATTTTCGAGAACTTCGTACCTCATGGTTACGCCTTCGCTCAGGTAGCGGTATTCGGCACCGAGGAGAGTAGTGGTTGCTTCGACTACAGGGGTGCGGGGGAGGGCCTCGGAATACACGCTGCGGTCGAGTGGCTGGGCACGCAGAACTGGAGCAATGGGAACGTGGGCTTGTACGGCAAGTCCTACGAAGGCGCAACCCAGTGGGAGGCAGCCGCGATGGGAAGCGAGTATCTGAAGACAATAGTCCCGATGTCCGGGACCACCGCCCTGCATCCCCTGCTCTACAAGAACGGGAGCGCGGAGGCGAGGTCCCAAATCATGCATATGAACTACTTCTCGAGCACGGTTGACTACAACGAGGACGATCTGGATAACATCTGCCCGGATATTGTTGAGGGGATATTCGCAGGGCCGGTAACGTATGTCGGAGGCGAGATGGACCCATACATGCAGAACTACTACGACGAGAGGAGCCACATAGACAAGGCGTTCAACAACTGGAACGGTAGCATTTACTGGGTCCAGGGCATGCAGGACTGGAACGTCGACCCCCACCAGGTGTTCGGCGGGCCACCGGGTACCAATTGGTACCAGACGTACGTGGACGCCGGGTTCGAGGTTCGGGGCATCTTAGGACAATGGGGTCACCACTACCCGGATCAGGTCAACAGCCACGAGGGAGTTGATCCCGGATACGGATTCGAAGCATTGGATAACATGACCCGATGGGACTGGGGCCAGGACCTCTTCGAGTGGTTCGAGTACTACCTCCAGGAGAGAGGGCCCAAGCCCAGCTTGGACGCCCAGATACAGAGAAATGACGGCCAATGGAGGATAGAGGAGTCTTGGCCCCCCGCCGACGGAGTGCCTTTCACTCTGGATCTTGGTGAATGTAGTAATGATGGGGTCTTCGTCGGAGGGGGCCCTTCGGTTGTCGGCGGGGGCCAAACCGTCACAGTAGAGTGCCGAGACGTCAACGAGGACATGGATATCCACATCTCAGGCCTACCTACATTGCATCTGTCGGCCGTACCGACGTTCGATGGGGGGCAAGTGTTCATCGAGATGCAGGATGCAGAGACTGGCTTGCGCCTAGGCCACGCGACCATGGATGTCAGGTACTACGAGGGAGGCTACGAACCGCAGACCGTCGTCCCAGGGCAGCAGATCACCATGATGATGGAGTTCCAAGGCATCGATGCCTTACTTCCTGCGGGCCATGGCCTGCGCTTCATATTCAGCGACCAGGGCGAGGACTACCTCGCCCCAGCCTGCGGAAGCACTTGTACAGTACACATACTCCCGTCCCTGTCAATCTTCGAGGCCCCGGTGGTCGAAAGGCCCCCAGAAGCGACCCTCACAGTGCCGCAGCCTCAGTAGATTCATGTCTGAAGGCGCCGAGGGCAACATATGTCGATGCCACGTAGGGCCATGGAGCAGATGGGGTTCTCCATCTGCTGCCTCACCTGCGACGCACCCGATGTAGCCGGTAGCAAGAGATGCAGGGGATGCATTGCTTCCCATACTAGAGCGAGAGACCGAATGTCAGGCCAGGCCACGACCAAGGCTGACAGGCTCTCTAGGGAGCTCGTGACCATGTTGGCCTCCCCCGCCAGCTACATCGATGACACAGAGCACGGTGAGCTGATGCTACACTACGTCACGCTGATCGCCGAGCACCAGGGGACCGTCTCCGCCAAGACGCAGGAGGAAATAGAGCAGATGTTTGAGAGGCAACGGAGACACAAAAAGACCTCTCTGCTGGACAGGAGGAGGAGAAAGTCCTCCTGGTGGGGGAGCAAGCTCGAGCCGGACGAGATGGAGGAGCTACTCTCCCTGATAGATGGCGGCAAGAGGAAGGAGGTCCCGACATGGGATGACCTGCTAGAAGAGGTCGGCGAGCTGCTGGACGAGGACTGAGTGCTTACGAGCATTATTACGACACCATCCACACGAACTGACGTGTCAGAGAAGAGGGACCCTAGGTCCTGGTGGATTGACGAGGACCCCTTCGACAAGCTCGAAAGTAGAAGACCGCCCCCCAGTCACTCCTCAGCCAGGGACGATAGCGCGAGAAGGCAATCCCACGTTAGAGTCGTTATGTCAACAGGTGGTGGCCAAGGAGGGAGCCCCTTCTTCAGAGTGTTCGGTGAAGAGCCAATGGCACAATCCATACCGGTTCACAAAGGCTCGATATGGCACTTCTCACAGATAGAGGTAGAGCACCTGATACAGGCTACGATGGCCTTCACCATAGCCTTGGCATTCATGACCACGGGAGGCGTTTTCGGTGCAATAAACAATATTGGGGCTTTCATCATTGGTGGGGCGATATACTTCATCGCACTCTCACCAGCGTTCGTCCTCCATGAGCTCGCGCACAAGTTCTCTGCTAGGAAGTACGGGTGCTGGGCCGAGTTCAGAGCGTCACCGAGCGGGCTTAGGTTCGGGGTCTTCCTCGCCGCTCTGACTGGAATAGTTTTCATGGCCCCAGGAGCCGTAATGGTGGTAGGCAACACCACAAAGTCCCAGTTTGGCAAGATAGCCTTGGCCGGTCCAGTCACGAACGTCGCACTATGGTTGGCGGGCCTTTTGGCAGTTCTAATCGGTCTGGGAGAGATATCGATACTGGGAATGATACTTACGCCTTGGATGTGGGGTAATGCCGTGCTGGCTACCTTCAACATGCTTCCCTTCGGGCCTCTTGACGGCAGGAAGATCAAGACTTGGTCCGATAGCATTTTCTGGACGTGGCTGATAATTTGTGTAAGCCTGGTTTGGTTCAACTACGAATTCCTCTCAGGCCTATTGGGGAATTAGAATGGCATCAGGCATAGAAGAGCCAGAGTATGAACTACTCAGCGAATACGAAGGATTCGAGATAAGGAGGTACTCCGAATCGGTCCAAGCGAGACTACTAACTCCTAGTAGCGGATGGAGCGGTAATTCTAGTGGATTCAGGCGCATCGCGGGCTATATCTTCGGCGGGAACGAGACAAACCAGAGGATAGCGATGACGGCCCCGGTTCAGATGTGGGACACCGATTCGGGGTCTATGATGTCGTTCACAATGCCCTCGAAGTATTCGATAAAGGATCTGCCTAGCCCTATTGACAAGGGAGTGGAGATAGTAGAGGTAGACGAGTACGTAGTCGCAGTTCTGCCCTTCTCAGGGCTCTCACGCAACTCCAAGGCAAGGCGCCTCATGGCAAAGCTCGAGACACTGGTACAAGCCTCAGGGCTAACAGCAGAGGGGGCACCTGTACTGGCCGTGTATGACAATCCAGGAACCACCCTCCCCTTCATGAGGAAGAACGAGATACACCTCCCCCTTAACTGGACAGACTGAAGATAAGTTGTTATCCGATCCACCGAAGCAATGGTCATGAGGAACCCAGCCAATGCCCTTCTTCTCGGGCTGTTACTGATCCTAGGCCCGACAAGTGGTTGCCTAGGGGGCTCCTCTTCAGACGATGGAAGCGCATCGGCTCTTTACCCGTCACTGGAGGACCCCTGCCTTTCTCCATCCCTGCCAGTATCACAAGAGCAGACAACCATACTTGTCGAGGGGGTGGAGAGAACCTTCAGGCTCTCTGTACCAAGCTCGGACGCTGGTACTGGGCTGGCGCTGGTCATAGCCTTCCATGGGGGTACGGACTCACAGGAGGACTTCGCTCAACAGGAGCAGTTCGATCAGCTGGGGGAGCAGGAGAAGTTCATCATGGCCTACGCCATCGCTGACCAGGAGAGGACAGCAGCCGAGGGAGAATGGTACCTGAACACCGCAGCCACCTCGATGGACGACAACAATTTCTCAGAGGCTATAGTGGACGAGCTATCCGCCGTATACTGTGTCGATCAATCCAGGCTATATGCTATCGGATACTCTCTGGGAGCCATGTTCACCTACGAGATTGCATGCCAACTCAATCACAGGTTCTCCGCGGTGGCTTCCTTCGCTGGAACAATGCCCGTCAGCCCAGAATCATGCGATCTAGACAGTGGCATCGGAATCATGCACATTCATGGAAAACTGGATTACATCATCTACTACCATATTGATTGGGAGTGGAAGGAGGGAGAACACGAGGGGGTCGGGACCATGAGCGAGGTCCCAGCACTCATTGACTACTGGGCGGACAAGGCCGACTGTCAGGCCATGAACGAGAACTCAGACCTATTTGTCGAGCACATTGTCCACAATGACTGCGTCGACGAGGCCAGAATAGAACACTACGGGCTGGAGCTCAACGACCATACATGGCCAAGTGAGATTGATGGAACCCCCACGTATCAACTGATGTGGGAATTTCTGTCAGATTTCTCCAGGCCAGATGACGCCTCTTCATAGACACTATCTTGAATACTAAGGCGTAAGCCTGAGTATCACTTGGCAGAGGAATAGCATGGAACAGAGACATATCGGAGGATACAATCCTATTCCCGCTCCACTCAAGTCATTCATGCGTGTCCTTAGCATGATATCCACAAGACTGACACTTCGAATCCTGGCATTCATATTCACTCGCCCAATCAGATACAAGACCCCCGCCAGGGAGATGCAGTTAGTGGAGATCTGCGAACAATCAAAACTGGAGGTACCCAAGACTGGCAAGGTCCTGCAAGTCTACAGACTTCCTAACAACGGGCGAAAGATTCTGTTCATGCATGGATGGAATGGCAGGGGGAGCCAGTTCTATCACCTCGCTCTAGAGCTACACAATAAAGGATACGATATAACGACTTTCGACTTACCCGGGCATGGAAAATCATCCTCTAACTGGACAAATATACCAGACATATCCTTCTCGGTCGAAGCACTGATGGAGTCCCTGGGCCCCTTCGATTGCCTGATTTCACACTCCATGGGGAATATCTACGCTCTTAATGCAGCCAACACGCAAAGGAATATCCCCGCGATAATCACGTTTTGCCATCCCTCGATGAGCATGAGGCCATTCTTCACTGGCTACATTCGAATGTTCGATCTCCCTCCTGAGAAGTACACTGACAGGCTTTTGGATTACTACAAGGAAACCCTAGGACATCCGGTGTCTGACTTCGACCCGTCGAGATTCGTAGGCGACCTGGAAGTCCGTGCGCTGATCATACACTGCGAAGACGACAAGCTTGTCGACACACGTGCTTCCCATGAGTTGCATGACGCTATAGGCAACAGCAGTATACTGATTACCAAGGGGCTCGGGCACTTCAGGATCCTGAGCGATGACAATGTGACCGAGGAAATATCCGACTTCATGGCTTCGCTGGAGCCTCCGTCTTGAGACCGATTTATCGGTGTCTGGTGATTTCAATCGGAACTGGCGGGCATGGACGAGTGATGGACTTGGATTCTGAGAACACCATCCCCATCTTCTACGTAGCCAAAGGTGTACTCGACCTTGGTCTCGGATCCATCCGGCCCAGTGAAGAAGTAGTTGCCCATGGCCAACGCCCTGTTGTCATCTAGAATCACATCATCATTCTCAAATCTAACCTTGGTCCATCCCTTTATCGCGAAACCCTCGTCCTCGGGGCAGACGTTGTTGGACGCCACGAAGTACGACAAGGCGGAATCGAACGTCGGG
>Ga0066835_10000164_pt1 | contig 13397 bp, 8 predicted proteins | sample ETNtaG_3_FD_67280 | JGI IMG/M metagenome (GOLD analysis project Ga0066835, IMG submission 67280) | Marine microbial and viral communities from oxygen minimum zone, Eastern Pacific Ocean - ETNP201302SV84 | ecosystem: Environmental > Aquatic > Marine > Unclassified ... | reverse complement strand
GTCTTACCTGTACCGTTACGTGAACCAGAATCGTCACCTCCTTGATCTAAGTTTTCGCCAAGCACTAACGTTAGTTGTTGTTTGTTAAAGTCGACTGCCTGTGTAGTATTACCCACACTCATGAAGTTTTTTACTGTAATGCTCTTAATTTTAATCATCTTTACTCAAATCTCTATATATGCTCAGTAGTTTTGCTTTATCATAGTTCTCAGATTCTATTGCTTCAATCTCTTTTGCAACAATTTCATCTACACTTTCAAACTTTGTGATATCAATGTCTGAATTTATTTCATCATCTTGTGTATTAGGTATAAGACTAATTTCTCTACAGTCATAATCCTTCATAAATGTTTCTTTAATGAAGTTTGCTTCTTCATAACTAATAGGCAAGTCTAATGTAACACGTAGATACATTTTACTTTTTATTAATGTATCTTTTTCATCTAACAATCTGGAAAGTTTTACTGTTCTATACTTCGGACAGTTCCACCAGTTGATATATTGTGGTTCACCTCCAGCTTCAAGTATCATCATACCACGTTCATCATCCCAGGCATCTGCGTAATTGTGAGGAAGAGCATTACCTATATAATGAACTGGACCTTTTACTTGTCGCTTATGGAAGTGACCACTGAATACATATTCTTGGTTCTTGAAATGATCTGCTTGTAGTTCACCCGTGTCAGGCATCTGTACCATAGCATTCATATAAAAGTTTGGAAGTTCAAAGTGACCAAATATGTATTTGCTTTTTATCTTAGGAATCTTTTTCCATTCATCTCCAACTAACCAAGGTATAAGTGTGGTATCACCATCAGTCATCATTTCGTTGACCATTGTAATACCAGGTATGTGTCTACCAAAGTCAATGGAGTTAATGTCTCTTTTGTCTTTATAATATAAATCGTGGTTACCAGGGAAGAAATAAAACTTTTCAAAAGCCTTTCCTAGCTTTTCAAGGCTTCTAATAGTTGCGTCCATTGTTGTAATGTTCAAACTATTTCTATTGTGATGCCAATCACCACAAAAGATTCCAGTCTCGCAACCATTTTCTTTTGCTTGTTCTATATACCAATCAATAAATTCTTCACAATCATCGTTGTGAATCTTAGAATTACTCTTCAATCCAAAATGGATATCTGTAAATACTGCAACTTTCTTAAACAAAACTCTTCCTCACGGTTAATACTAGTATTGTACACGAAAAAATCGTATAAGTCAACACTATTTCTTATCAGAACTTTCCTTATTGTGTAACTCGACAGATTTTTCCCACTGACCCTGATTTTGTCTAGTAAAGGAAGGATTCATATGATTCATTTCAAGTATGTCATCTCTAATATTTTGATTACGTTTTTCAATATTAATAATTCTTACAAATGAATTAGTAACCGCCGCCGTATAATATGCAAACGGGTTATTAGATTTTGATTCATCAAACTGCAAACCAATCTGTGTTAGTTGTAAAATTGCTTGACCTTTCATTTCGTCATTATAGGTATAACCTCTTACGTTACCCCTTGTGGCATAACGTTCACACAACTTCATCCACATCAAAGCCAACTTGTTTGTAGCTTGTCCGTGTGCTTTGCTAAATGATCCGTTACTCATTCCACCTTCCCAATGGCTTTTACCCACGCATATCAAGTTGTCGTTCTCATCAAACTTGTAATGCTGAAATGGTGGAAAATTAAGTTTTGTCTTAGTATCTGCTATTGTTTTGGGGTTTTTCTTTCTACCTTTTTCTTCAGGTATGTGGTCATACGTCATAATTCTAAAAACAACGTCGGTTTTTGCAATCTTTTTGTAGTCTATAGCACATTCCGCCTGCTTAACTTTCTCGCCGGCTTCCTTCCTTGCTTCATATTCCTTCAAACCAAGCCGTTTTGCCTGGTTTCTTTTAGCATCTGCTATAGTTCTTATGTTAATTTTGTCTACACTAGGCAAAATAATGTCGTATTGTGCATAATCATCATCTGTATAACTACAAAACGTGTTTTTTGACTTGTGTATCTCTGATAGGATATCTCTATTATTGAGATAGTTCACTCTTTTCATATTTGTTTTCTCCAAACCTTAAATAATACATTATTATAAACTACGCAGTTAAAAAAGTCAACTAAATACTTGTAGGAGTTAACCAAAATGGCAACATTCAGAACAGTAAATGGTAAGACAGTAATTTCATCCGACAACATGGTACGTGCTGATGGCATGACAGACCGTGAACGTGCAATGGGATTTGACATGACTAACCACGGTGACTTGGGTAGTAGCTTATCAGGATCAAATCCTTTAGAGGGTGCTACGCCTGGTAATTTTAAATTACCTGAAATTGACTTTGCTAACATTGGATCAGACATTGGTAAAAAAATTCGTACAGCTTTGGGCGATGTACCAGTCGATGGTGAACTTAATCCTGGTGGATCTATAGGAGATGCAAAAAAGGCTCCTAATGCTACATTTGGAAAAAGCGTTGAAAGAGATTGGCGTGTTAAATTAAGTATCCCCAATGTGTCTCCGTTTGATTCAGCTCCAATGCTTCAACCACTTCGTGAAACAGGTGGGCTAGTGTTTCCGTATACGCCTACAATTATTGTTGCTCATAGTGCCAACTATAATTCTATTGCGCCTACACATACTAATTATCCTTATTTTGCATACCAGAATTCACAAGTGGATCAACTTGTTATTACAGGTGACTTTTTTGTACAGAATGGTACAGAAGCACGTTATTGGGCAGGCGCCTTACATTATCTAAGAAGCATGACAAAAATGTTCTTCGGTGGAGAAGCAAGTACAATTGGTGCACCTCCTCCTATAGCAAAACTAAATGGTTATGGAGAACACATCTTTAATGACGTACCAGTTGTCATAACACAGTTTACAATTGACTTGCCACAAGACGTTGACTATATTTCAATGGGATTACCTGGCACAGCAAATGATCAATCACAAACAGGAAACCAAGCAAATGACAAACGTAACTTTGTAGGTTGGGCACCTTCACAGAGTTTAATAACAGTTACAGTTCAACCAGTTTACAGCAGACGTGATATTGCACAGTTTAGTTTGAAAAAATATGTTAATGGTGGTTATCTAGGTGATGGAGGATTTATCTAATGGAAAGTTACGGCGGATCAAGTCCTTATAAAATTACACCTACAAACCAAACTGATGATCATATGGATTTCTTTAGAATCAGAGCCATACCGGCAAGTAGTGACGATGTTGAGTATACAATAGCACCTCAATATAATCAAAGACCAGATTTATTAGCACATGACATTTATAATGATGCAAGACTATGGTGGGTTTTTGCACAAAGAAACATGGACATCATAGAAGATCCTATATATGATTTCAAATCCGGAACAACAATTAAAGTTCCAAAGGGCGGACCATTAAAAAGTGCATTAGGCGGAGGATAACATGGGACCTCCCAATCAAAAAGAAATTGATAGAAAAGCTAGCCAAGAAGGTTCAGTGCTTGATAAGAACGGGGCAACAAGTAATACTAATAGTCCTGGACATCCTAGTAATTCTAGTTATACCGACTCGCAAAATTTAAAAGACGCAGGTGTTAAGAGCAACGACAAAGTCAAACCTACAAAATTAAATTACATTACAAATAGAAATATTCAAACAAATATTTTAGAACAGTTTATAACACATAATCAAATTTGGAGTTTATATTGTTTAAGTCCTAACGAGATGCAGTTTCCAGATGATACCTATATGAAAAATGAACCTGTAGTTAATATCATCAGCGGTGCTGGTGGTAATCAACTTATGAAGGGACGTAGAATAACAACTGCACAAGAAAAAAATATTGGTAGGGTTGAATATTATATTGACAACGTGAATATAGAAAGTGTTCTAGGTCAAGGTGGTCCAAACAGAATGCCTCCAGTACATCAATTTAGATTTGAAGTAACAGAACCTTACAGCATGGGACAGTTTTTAGAAGCATTACAGATAGCGGCTCAAACAAACGGATACAGCAGTTACATTGATGCTCCTATGTGCTTAATATGTGATTTTGTAGGACATACAGATGACGACCAAACAAAAAGAGTAGCAAGAAGATATTTTCCAATCCAGATGTCAGGTGCTGTAATGACAGTTGACGCAGGTGGAACAAAATACGAGTGTGAAGCTATTGCAACAAGTGGTGCGGCAAACAGAGATTCAGTACAACGTCTACAAACAGATATAACTGTAATTGGTGGTACTGTTGAACAGGCATTACAAAGCGGAAGCCAAAGTTTAACAAGGGTCATGAACTCAACATTACTTGAAAGAGAAGCTACAGAAACACAGGCTTATGCAGATGAATATATTATTTTATTTCCTAAGACAGAAGATATTGCAAGTAAGAAATCACAGAAGCCACAGGACGATGGCGGAGAATCTGCAACATATGATCCTGAACAGGAATATAGAACAAGATACGGGGAAACAGGCGGTAAGCAAGACGTTAACTATGAGGAATGGTTTAAGAATGTTACAGGCTTTAGTGTTAAGAGATCTAAAACTTCAGATGCACTCAAGGCCAATAGTGTAAAAATTGAAACCATGAATGAAATAGGAAAAGGTAAGCTACTTGAAGATAAGTTAGACAAGGGCGGAGTAAGACCTGCGAACTATTATGCAAGTTATGACAAAGAGAAAAATGTTTATGAACAAGGTAATATTGCAATACCACCTGACCTAAGAGCATTTAAATTTACAAAAGGAACAAAAGTTAATAACATCATTGAAGAAATGGTCGTAGGTAGTTCCTATGGTAAAAGCCTATTAGAAAAACAACCAGACGGCAAAGGTTACAGAGATTGGTTTACAATACAACACTTGGTGTTTAGTGTTCCTGTAAAAGAAGTACAAAGTAAAAAAGCACGTATGCCTAAAATTTATGTGTTTAAGGTTATACCTTATAAGGTCCATGCAAGTTTATGGATGAAGCCTAGTGATAATCCACCAGGCGTAAAGAACATGATACGTGAAGTAAGAAAAGAATACAATTATATCTACACAGGTAAAAACAAAGACATCATAAACTTTGATATCAAGTATGACTACAGATTCTTTACACCAGTACCTAAAGACAAAGGTGCTGTAGCAAAACACAACTTTGCAGGAGATTCATCAAAAGACGAAACAGAAAACAAGAAAAAACTTGTTGAGGGTGACGGAAGTTCTGCTTACGCCAATCATAAGTTTCCTATGAAGCAGGTTGGTGCGTCAGACGTGCAACCAATTGTTTCAGGTATGAGTGCAGTTGGTGGAGATGAAAAAGATAAGATAGCTAGAGAATTCCATAATGCACTTATTAACAGTAACGTTGACTTGGTTAAATGTAATTTACAAATCATGGGAGATCCTTGGTTTTTAGCAGACAGTGGAATAGGAAACTACACAGCAGATTCAGGACCAATAATGTTTGACACGGATCAAACACCTCCAGCTATGGATTACATAAGACAGCAGGTTTTTATTTTATTGAATTTTAAAACACCTTTTGATTATCCAAGTAGAATAAATGACTATAACAGTAGTCTTAATAATTCTTTGTTAGACGGAAAAGGAGGTGCACAAACAGTTGAAACGTTTAGTGGACTTTACAGGGTAACAAGAGTTACAAGCGAATTTTCCGGAGGACAGTTTAGCCAGACATTGGAAATGTTACGTATGCCAAATCAAAGCATAACTGATGATGAGCCAGATTCACAAGTAGAAAACTTGAAAGTAGAAGATGATACCGATCCTAAACCAGGTAAGGGAACTAATAGCAGTGGCTTCCAAGATGCTAAAGCAGGAGTTACAACATAATGGCCGTACAAAAGAATCAAAACATTGATAGAACTAGTAAGCATGAAATAGTAACCATGGAGCCAGGCCCGTATGAGGCTATCGTTATCAACAACTTGGATCCAACATTTCATGGTGCTCTTACTGTTAACCTATTAAAGACAAACACAGCATCGAACGAAGCGTTTGCAGATGGCGAACTTTATACTGCAAAATATCTTTCACCGTTTGCAGGTAACACACCTGCGTTTGCAAACACAAAAAATGACAACTACAAGGAATCACAACAGAGTTATGGTATGTGGTTTGTTCCACCAGACGTAGGAACAAAGGTACTGGTTATATTTGCAGAAGGTAATCCTAATATGTGTTACTGGATAGGTTGTGTAAATGATCAGTATCAAAACTTTGCAGTTCCTGGCAACGCCGCAACTACATTTGTAACTGATGGTACACCGGATAATTTAAAAGGTAAGAAATTACCAACGGGTGAATACAATAAAAAAATTGAAACAGCAGTAAATCAAGATCCTACAAAATTTAAAAAGCCATACCAAAAAGAATTTACTGATAGCCTTTTAGCACAAGGATTGTTGGAAGACGAAACACGTGGTATAACAAGTTCAAGTGCAAGACGTGAAGTACCTAGTGCGGTATTTGGAATAAGCACACCTGGACCTGTTGACAAGAGTGCAGGATCGCCTAAAGCTAAGATAGGATCAAAGGAAGATTTTACAACAGTATTCAAAGCAAGACTTGGCGGAACCAGTTTGGTATTTGATGATGGTAATGACAAGTATCTAAGAAAAAAATCTGCAAGTGAAGGAGCACCTGAATACGCAAACGTAAATCTTGGCGAAATGGACGGTCAAACAGATCTATTACATAACGAGCTTGTAAGATTGCGTACACGTACAGGACATCAAATACTTTTACATAACACGGAAGATTTAATTTACATAGGTAACAGCAGAGGTACAGCTTGGATTGAACTAACGTCAGATGGTAAGATTGATATATTTGCACAAGACTCAATCAGTATGCACACAAAAAATGATTTTAATCTTACAGCAGATAGAAACGTTACAATAGAAGCAGGCGCTAATCTAAGCCTAAAAGCATCAGGTGACTATATTGGTGATAAACTTATCACTGGTAGGGTACAGATAGAATCAAACAAAAATACAAACATACTTGTAGGTGGTAGCACAAAGATCACAACAACTTCAGACTTTGATGTTAACACAGGTGGAGCAAACAAACTTACAGCAGGTTCAACTACAGATATACTCAGCGGAGGCAACCATACAGAAACCGCTTCCGAAATCCATATGAATGGACCGCAGGCGGCTACGGCCGCTACCGCGTCCGCTCTGTCCGTACATCGCGTACCTGGTCACACAACCCAGGGCATTCTTTCACAACGCTCACCACAAGCTGAGCCGTGGACACATCATGAAAACTTGAACCCTACAGCATTTAAAATAGTGCTAACAGATAGGGATTCTATTACAACGGTAGCTAATCCACTACCAAACCCAACTACTCCAGATGTGTTTAAGAAGGAGTTTAAAGGATAGGTAAATATTGTTATGGCAGACTTATACAAAAAAATTACAGTTCCATCAGGTAAACAAGGCAAACCCGTTGTTACTAATCGTGCATACAAAGGTTTAAGCACGGTTAACCCAAATAACAACAGCAAGTCTTTATTTGATATAGCATTGATCAAGCAGGATATACTAAATCACTTTCATATAAGACAGGGTGAAAAGCTGATGAATCCTACGTTTGGTACAGTTATATGGGACGCAATACACGAACCGCTAACAGAACCTATGAAAGAAGCCATAGCTAAGAACGTTACAACTATTGTAAACAGTGATCCTCGTGTTGTAGTAAACAGTATTAACGTAGATTCATATGAAAGCGGACTTCAAGTTGATGTAGATTTGATGTACTTACCGTATAATATATCGGAAAATTTAAGACTAAAATTTGATGAAAACGCAGTACCGTATTAAGTACGCAGATTATGAAACACAATAAATAGTATTATTAAGGAAAGCAAATGTCGTCAACAAATAGACAAAATAGATTATTGTTAGCTGAAGACTGGAAAAAAGTCTATCAGTCGTTTAGAAATGCGGAGTTTAAGTCATATGACTTTGATAACTTACGCAGAACAATGATCAGCTATTTGCGACAGAATTACCCAGAAGATTTCAATGACTATATTGAATCAAGTGAATATCTTGCACTAATTGACCTAATTGCTTTCCTAGGTCAAAACCTAGCTTTCCGCGTAGATTTAAATGCAAGAGAAAACTTTTTGGAGTTAGCTGAACGTAGAGAATCTATATTACGTTTAGCTAGACTCTTATCATATAGTCCAAAACGTAATCAATGTGCAAACGGCTTATTAAAGTTTGAAAGTATTGCAACATCAGAAGATATTGTAGACAGCAACGGAACTAACCTAGCTAGTCAAACTATTCTATGGAACGATCCTTCAAACATCAATTGGAGAGAACAATTTGAAAAAGTCCTTAATGCGGCATTGCCAGTAAACAGTCCAGTTGGAAAACCTATTAAGAAAGATAACGTTGAAGGAGTACCAACAGACCAATATAGATTTGATGCAAGTAACTCAGATGTTCCTGTTTATACTTTTAGTAAAAACGTTGATGGAAAGAATATGCAGTTCCAAGTTGTTTCAACAGACGTAAACTCAGGTGTTATATCTGAAGAAGCACCTTTACCTGGAAACAATTTAGCATTCTTATATAGAGATGATGGTCGTGGACCTGGAAGTTCTAACTCAGGATATTTTGCACACTTTAGACAAGGAACATTAGACCAAGGAACTTTTAACGTAACTTCACCAAGTACTAATCAAAGTATTAGTCTTGAAGCAACAAATATTAATAACACAGACCTTTGGTTATACAAACTAAATTCAATTGGTGCTGAAGAAGAAGCATGGACTAAAGTTGAATCAGTTGAAGGCAACAATATTGTTTATAACAGCTTACGTAAAAATGTAAGAAACATCTTTGGAACTTTAAGTAAGACACAGGATAAAGTAGATTTAATTTTTAGTGATGGTACGTTTGGTAACTTACCACAAGGATCATTTAGAGTTTATTACAGAACAAGCATTAACGATCAGTATAATATTGTACCTTCAGATTTAGTTGCAATTAGTGTTTCAATTCCTTATACTTCTAAAACAGGTAATCCTGAACAGATAACATTAAGTTTAGAATTAAAATATACTGTAGACAATGCTACTATTTCTGAAACCAATGCAAGTATTAGAGAAAACGCACCTAGCACATATTATACACAGAACAGAATGGTTACTGGAGAAGACTACCAAGTAAGTCCTTTAGGAATCAGTCAAGAAATTATTAAAACAAAAAGTGTAAACAGAACAAGTTCAGGTATTTCAAGATACTATGACTTATTAGATAGCACAGGCAAATATAGTTCTACTAATTTATATGGTGCTGATGGAATCATATACAAAGACAAGTTTACAGAAAAGAAAACATTTACATTTACAACAAAAACAGATGTACAAGGAGTTATTGCAAATACCATAACACCTATTCTAAGTCAAAAGCAAATGTTAAATTATTATTTGACTAACTTTCCTAAGACACTAGTTGCTGACTTAGGTGCTAAATGGAAACAAACAACTACAACAACAAACCAAGCAACAGGTTCTTTTGTTGATGTACAAAATTCTACATTACAAGTAGGAACTTTTACAAGTAGTGCATTAAAATTTATTGAAGCAGGAACATTATTAAAGTTTGTTGCTCCAACAGGATTTCATTTTATGTCAAACAACAGCCATGCACTTATGCAAGGCAATGCAGATCATCCTAACGCAATAACTTACAAATGGGTAAAAGTAATAAGTGTAACAGGAGATGGTAGAACTGACAATGCAGACGGCACAGGTCCTATCATATTAAATGATATTATTCCTTCAAATGCTATTCTTTCAGAATTAAGACCTAAGTTTGGTAAAACATTATTATCAGACGTACAATCACAAATAGTTGATCAAGTATTTGCATACAAAACATTTGGATTACGTTATGACGACAATCTAAGACAATGGCGTATGATTACGCAAAACAATTTAGATATTACAAGTGAATTTAGCACAGGTAAAACAGGAGATGTTACTGATCAACAGTTAGACAGTTCTTGGTTATTACTATTTGAAACAGATGGTGAAAAGTATACAATTACTTCCAGAGGACAAAGATACATTTTTGAAAGTAATGAAGAGATTAGATTCTATTATGATAGTACAAGTAAGATATTTGATAATAAAACAGGACAAATTATCAAAGACAAAATTAATATATTAAGCATTAACACACAACCAGATAGCACGAGTGCGTTTACTGTTGATTATCCTTGGGAAGTATCTAAGGAATACAGAGATGGTGACGGCTATATTGACAGTAAGAAGGTTGAAGTAACTTTCTTTGATTCAGATAGCGATGGTGTAGTTGATGATCCAGAAACTTTTGTAACAGTTGTTGATGAAGATACAAATCCTCTAACAAAATATATTTTCCAAAAGAAATATACAACGTCAGATGGTATTGAAGATTACAAATATATGGACAATAGTTCAAACGCAGTACAAGTAAAACAAAGCGAAAGTGTTGTGGGTGCATTAAGCTCATACACAGACGGTCAAGTATTTTACCTTGTAACTGAAGGTGTGTTTAAGATGTACAGTTCAACAGCAGGCACACTTGCATTAACAACAGACTACAAAGCATACGTAGGTAGAGATGGATTAAAATTCCATTACGTTCATTCTGCAGACGATGATAGTAGAATTGACCCAAGTTCAAGTAACATTATTGACACTTATTTGTTAACTAGAACTTATGATACAAACTTTAGACAATACTTAGATGGCACAATTACAAACAAACCATTACCGCCAAGTAGCGATAATTTGTTTAACAACTATGGAGCAGAGATTAATAAAATTAAGTCTATAAGTGATGACGTAATTTATCATCCAGTAAAATATAAAGTTTTATTTGGAGCAAAAGCTGATGCTCAGGTACAAGCTAATATTAAGATTGTAAAGAACCCAGATCAAGTTGTTAATGATAACGATATTAAGGCAAGAGTAATTTCTGCAATTAATGAATATTTTGCTTTAGAAAACTGGGACTTTGGTGACAGTTTTCATTTCTCAGAGATGGCTACTTATGTAATGAACCAAGTTGCACCTGATCTAGTTAACATTGTAATTGTTCCTAAACAAGACTCACAAGGCTTTGGAAGTCTTTATGAAATTAAATCTGAAGCAGATGAAGTTTTCATAAGCGGAGCAACAGTTGATGATGTAACAATTATTGATGCAATTACGGCAAGTAAATTAAAAGCATCAGGTACAGTTGTTACAGGAACAACAAGTACAACAAGCGGTGTTACAAGCGGATCAAGTTATACTTCAGGAACAACTTCAAGTTCTAGTTCTTCAGGAACAACAACTTCAAGTTCTTCAAGTTCAGGTTCAAGCGGTAGCGGATCGTCTGGGAGCGGATACTAATGGCGTATGATGATAATCAAAACGAATATCCATTACCGGTTCCAGGACAAGAAAACGAACGTCCTAGGCAGAGTGCAGAGCACCTACCAAGATATTTTCGTACCTCACATAACAAAAAGTTCTTACAAGGTACACTAGACCAACTTACACAACCAGGCGTTGCTGAAAAAATTAGTTCTTACTACGGTAGAAGAATTAGTAAAGCACGTAAGGCGTCTGACAACTATGTAAGTGACGTAAGCACACAAAGAGAAAACTATCAATTAGAACCTGCTACAGTAATTAAAGACGAATTAAACAACGTAACGTTTTACAAAGACTATAATGATCTAAAAAATCAAATTAAAGCATTCAATGGTACTGTAGATAACGACAGTAAATTGTTTAGCCAAGAATATTATGCTTGGAACCCTAACATTGATTGGGATAAATTTACAAACTTTAGAGATTACTACTGGTTAGAAAGCGGACCTTTGTCTATTCCTGTTGTAGGACAAGCAAAAGGATTAGTAAGTACATACAAAGTTACAAGTCAAGATAACTTAGATAACAAAGCATACGTATTTTCTACAGAAGGTAACACATCTAATCCTACACTTAAATTATACAGAGGACAAACATATAAGTTTGATATTAATACTCCGGGTATGCCGTTGTCAATTAAGACAGCAAGAACATTAGATACACAATACAACTATAATGTAGGTATAAGCGACAGTACGCACAGCACAGACGTTGGTATAATTGAATTTGAAGTAGACTTACTTGCACCAGATACATTATATTATGTAAATGGTAATGATATTAATGCAAGTGGCTTAATACAAGTTTATGATATCTTAGAAAATACAGAAATTAACGTAGAAAAAGAAATAGTTGGCAAGTCAACATACAAAATGACTAACGGCTACGAAATGTCCAACGGTATGAAAGTTAATTTCCAAGGAACTGTAACACCTGCCAAGTATGCAGAAGGCAATTGGTATGTAGAAGGTGTTGGAGATAACATTAGATTAATAAGCGAACAAGAAATAGAAGTACCTGGTACAGTAAGTACAAATAAAAGTATTCCATTTGACAGTGAAGCATTTGACAGAGCTCCTTTCAGTAATGCCAATGCGTGGGCAAAAGACAAAGACTATGTTGTACAAAACAGAGCAAACCCAAGTAAGTCACAATGGTCAAGATATAATAGATGGTTTCACAAAGATGTTTTAGAAACAACAGCATTAATTAACAAGCAACCAAGTGATGTTAACCAAACAGGTAGAGCGGCAAGACCTATTATTGAATTTGATAGTGATCTTAAACTTTGGAACTTTGGAACATTTGCAAAAGATAACATTGATCTTTTAGATACGTTTACTAAAGATGTATTTTCAACTATTGAAGGTGCGTTAGGATATAACATTGACGGAGTAGATGTTGCAGACGGAATGAGAATTTTATTTACTGCTGATCCAGACTCAAGAGTTGCAGGTAAAATTTTTAAAGTTAAGTTTATTACGCATAACTTTGTTAGACAAATTAGTTTAGTAGAAGAAGCAGATACTGATCCATTAGAAAATGAATGTGTACTAGTAAACGATGGTACAGAATATAAAGGTAAGATGTGGTACTTCAATGGTACCAAGTGGTTAGCTGGACAGGATAAAACTGCAATTAACCAATCTCCTACGTTTGATTTGTTTGACCAAGATGGTAACAGTTTTAACAGCACAACAATTTATAATAACAGCACGTTCTCTGGAACAAAATTATTTTCATATAAAAAAGGAACAGGAACTAACGATGCTGTACTAGGATTTCCTTTAACATATAGAGCTTTAGAAAACACAGGTGATATTGTATTTGACTTTAACTTATTACAAGATACATTTACATATCAAAACAGCGATGGTGCAAACGTAACTGGTAACACAGACGTAGGTTTATTAAGAAGATATTCAGATAGAACTACATTTACATATACATCAGGTTGGAC
>Ga0066835_10000161_pt1 | contig 13464 bp, 16 predicted proteins | sample ETNtaG_3_FD_67280 | JGI IMG/M metagenome (GOLD analysis project Ga0066835, IMG submission 67280) | Marine microbial and viral communities from oxygen minimum zone, Eastern Pacific Ocean - ETNP201302SV84 | ecosystem: Environmental > Aquatic > Marine > Unclassified ... | reverse complement strand
ACCTGCTAAACCTGCACCAGCAATTACAACACGCATTATTAAATCAAGAAATAAATTAACACTTACTAATAAGCTACATTAAAGTTAGAACATAATAGTTTTTTTCGTTGATTATTTAGCAAAATTATGGAAAAAATGCTTTTAAAATCAACTACCAGACATGTAAGAATTTTCACTGCTGAAGTAGTTGCTCAAGAATTACAATTTCATCCAAACAAATTGACTCTTGATTTAGATCCTGATAACGAATTTATTTGGGACAAAGATTCTTTAAATAAAGTAAACGAAAAATTTAATGAATTAATAAAAGAAAGAGCAGGGAAGGATTTAGATGATTATGAACTTCGGAAAATAGGATCAGAAATAGAAGTTTTGATAAAATTTATGCTTCAAAATGGACAATTAAGTTATAACCCTGATTGTAGAGTAATGAATTATTCTATGGGATTACCAAAGACAAATGAAATACTGTGAATAGACCACCCTCAAATAGAAGGCCAAGAAGAGGCTCAAGTAGAAGTTATTACTCTGAGAATCAAAGAGACATTGATTCTTATGGACAAAGAAATGGTAGATTACCTCCTTCTTCTTCAGAACAAAAGATTAACTTCAATACAGGAACAATTGCTGTTCTTGCGGGTGTATTAATTCTTGGAGTTGGTATTGGGAGCGCAATTACAAGTACTACTGATGGCGGACAAGGAAATATAGCTAGTCAACAGCAACTAGATATGGCTGTTCCAGACCCTGAATTTTGTAGACAATGGGGCGCAAGTGCCTTTGTAATTGATGTTGAAATGTATACAACCTTAAATCCATCTACTAGTTTCGTGACACAACCAGCTCTACAGCCCGGTTGTGTAATTAGGAGAGAGAATTGGACAGTTTTACAAAAACAAGGAGCAATTAGTAATGAAGATGTAAGAGAGTGTAAACAAAGAATGAATACTTTTGCCTACATTGGATCTATAAGAGATAAACCTATTGTTAAGTGTGTTTATCAAACTGATGTAAATGAAAATAAATTTATAATTAAGGGAGATGGACAAGCCGAAGATGGAGGAGTGGGAATTAATAAAGAAGCAATTCAGTTTTGAATAAATTTATATTTGCCTTAGTGGGCTTTCTAAACTAGCAAAATGTGGCAGTATATTTTTCTTAAATACCTCGGATGCTCTTGAAGTATATCTTGATGGATTTGTAATTAATTTAAGTTCCCTTTTAACTTCTAAGTCAGCTACGAATGCTTTATGAATTGTTCCGGCCGCTAATTCTCTTTCAATTGAAACTACAGGTAAAAATGAAGCTCCGAGACCTGCTTGAACTGCATTCTTTATTGCTTCAAGAGAGTTAAGTTCCATCTCAATTTTTAATCTTTGAATTTCAAGTCCAGAATCTTGGAGAAGTTTGTCAACAACTTTTCTTGTAGTAGATTGAGAGTCCAACGTTACAAAATTTAATTTGTACAAATCTTCTTTTAAGAGTTCTTTTTTGTTAGAAAGTGGGTGTTTTGAAGGTAAAACTAACGCTAATTCATCTGTCGCATATGGAATAATTTGTAGTAAATTTTCTAAATCTCCAGGTAATTGTCCTCCAATAATAGCTAAGTCAATTTGTCCATTGGCAACGCTCCATCCGGTTCTTCTAGTACTATGAACCTGAAGTTGAACAGAAACTTCAGGATATTTTTGTCTGAATTGTCCTATCATCCTTGGCATTAGATAGGTACCTGTTGTTTGACTGGCTCCGATAACAAGGGTTCCTCCTTTTAAACTATTTAGATCTTCAATAGCTTTACAAGCTTCCTCGCATTGGTTCAAAATTCTTTCGCAATATTCAAGTAATAGTCTGCCTGCTTCAGTTAATAGAGCTTTTCTTCCGCCTCTGTCGAATATAGTGATCTCAAGTTGTTTTTCCAGATTTTGTATTTGTAAGCTTACCGCAGGCTGTGTTACGTATAACAAATCTGCAGCTTTTTTAAAACTTCCTTGAGCTGCTATAGCTTTTAATATTCTTAACTGGTCCAGTGTAAATGGCAATTCGGGCATCTATTGTCCCTAAGATTATTTATAATTCTAATACTTGGAAGTATTCTTGTTAAGAAGTAATTTATTTAATAATCTAAATCTATGTATACTCATCAATCTTCATTAATTATATTACTCTTGATTTTGATTTTTGCCGTAATTCATAGTGGCGGAGCTGCTTTAAGAATTAAAGCAGAATCTATTATGGGAGCAAGAATATGGAGGCTATGTTTTGTTTTTTTAAGTTTGCCATCTGCAATTATCTTGATTAGTTATTTTTTGGCTCACAGATATGACGGAATCAGATTGTGGAATTTTCAGGGTAATAATTTCGTTTTTCTACTAGTTTGGTTCTTAACAGCAATAAGTTTTTTATTTTTATACCCCGCCACTTATAACTTATTGGAAATTCCATCAGTTTTAAAACCAAAAGTACGAATTTATGGAACTGGGATAATGCGAATAACAAGACATCCGCAAGCTTTTGGGCAGATAATTTGGTGTTTTGCGCATACTTTGTGGATTGGTACTTCTTTCACATTAATAACTTCTATTGGATTAATTTTGCATCATCTTTTTGCTATCTGGCATGGGGATAAAAGATTAGCCAGAAGATTTGGAGAAGAATTTGAAAAGTTTAAAAAAAATACTTCCATCATTCCCTTTGTGGCAATACTCGAAGGAAGGCAAGAATTTAAAATACAAGAATTTTTTAGGGTCTCTCAACTTGGGATATTTATAGCAATAGGCGTAATTTGGTGGTCCCATAAATACATAAATGTTGCTGTTAAAACATTTAATTCATCACTTTTGTCTAAATTTTTCAATTGACAGTCTAAAATCTAAAATATAAGTATTTTTAAAAATGCCTCAAGCCTCAGAAATTGCCTGGTTAATTCCTGTATTCCCTCTTATAGGAGCAGTGCTTTCTGGTTTAGGGTTAATAAGTATTAATAAGAAAATTAATAATTCTAGGGAAATTGTTTCTATTTCTCTAATTTCTTTTGTTGGCGTTTCTGCGATCATAAGCTATAAAGCTCTATTTGAGCAGGTTAATGGTTATCAATCAGTAGAAAAATTATTTGTTTGGGCTAATGCTGGAGATTTTACAATTCCAATGGGCTTCGTCCTTGATCCTTTGGGAAGTGTGATGCTTGCTTTGGTAACCACAATAACTTTGTTGGTGATGATTTACTCTCATGGTTATATGTCTCATGATAAAGGTTATGTCAGATTTTTTACATATTTAGCTTTATTTAGTAGTTCAATGATGGGATTAATTGTTAGTCCAAATCTTTTAGAAATTTATGTTTTTTGGGAATTAGTTGGAATGTGTTCTTACTTATTGGTTGGGTTTTGGTACGACAGAGATGGTGCTGCCCATGCTGCACAAAAAGCTTTTGTTGTTAATAGAGTAGGTGACTTTGGATTATTATTAGGAATTCTTGGTTTATTTTGGGCAACAAATAGTTTTGACTTTAACGAAATAGCTTCTGGAATTTCGCAATCAGTATCTGATAATTCACTACCTGTTTGGGCTGCTCTACTGCTTTGTTTTTTAGTTTTTTTAGGACCAATGGCAAAATCTGCCCAGTTTCCTCTTCATGTTTGGTTACCTGATGCAATGGAGGGCCCTACGCCTATTTCTGCACTTATCCATGCAGCAACAATGGTTGCTGCAGGAATATTTCTTGTAGCTAGGCTCCAACCTTTATATTCAATATTCCCCTCCATTCAGTTCATTATTGCTTTAGTTGGTACTATTACTTGTTTTTTAGGAGCTTCTATAGCTTTGACTCAAATGGACCTAAAAAAGGGTTTAGCATACAGTACTGTTTCCCAACTTGGTTATATGATGCTTGCGATGGGTTGTGGAGCTCCAATAGCAGGAATTTTTCATTTAGTTACTCATGCGTGCTTTAAAGCAATGCTATTTTTGGGATCTGGCTCTGTAATACATGCAATGGAAGAAGTTGTTGGCCATCAGCCTGTACTGGCTCAAGATATGAGATTAATGGGCGGTTTAAGAAAAAAAATGCCATATACCTCTGCTACTTTCTTAATAGGTTGTGTAGCAATTAGTGGTATTCCACCCTTAGCGGGTTTTTGGAGTAAAGATGAGATACTCGGCAATGCATTTATATCATTTCCAGCTTTTTGGTTCGTAGGACTTTTAACTGCTGGCATGACTGCTTTTTATATGTTTAGGCTTTATTTCTTGACATTTGAAGGAGATTTTAGAGGAGAGAATAAACAATTGCAAAAAGAGCTTTTAATCTCTTCTAAATTAATTCTAGATGAAGAAGAACATGAAGAACATGAAGAACATGGCTCTATTCATGAATCTCCCTGGTCAATGACATTTCCTTTGGTATTTCTTGCAGTCCCTTCTGTAATCATAGGTTTTATGGGTCTTCCATGGGATAGTAAAATTGCAAATTTACTAGATCCTGAAGAGGCAGATATTGCTGCAAAAGCATTTGAATTCAAAGAATTTTTGCCCTTAGCAATAGCTTCAGTTCTTATTGCGTCAGCTGGAATCTTTATAGCTTATCAAGCATATTTTGTGAAAAAAATTAATTTGTCAACTTTATTTGCAGAAAAATTTCCACGAATTAATCAATTTTTATCTAATAAATGGTATTTAGATGAAATTAATGAAAAACTTTTTGTTAAAGGTAGTAGAAAACTAGCTAAAGAAGTATTAGAAGTTGATTCTAAGGTAGTGGATGGAGTCGTTAATCTTACAGGACTCGTAACATTAGGAAGTGGAGAAGGTTTAAAATATTTTGAGACAGGTAAAGCTCAATTTTACGCACTCATTGTGTTTGGGGGAGTAATATTATTGGTTGCTATATTTGGATTTCAGTCCCCTCAAGTAACTTAATTTCAATTGTGTGTCTTCACTGTCCATTGGGTGAAAAAGTTCAGAATATTTCTAGACTTTATTTAAGATAAATTCCTATTAAATTGAGTACTTATTTTTTTACACATTTTGCGACACAAATGTTAGGAACTTTAGGAGCTGGATTGTCTACTTTTCCTTGGTTATCTGCTTCAATTTTGTTCCCGATTGGTAGTGCTTTTGTGATACCTTTTTTCCCAGATAAAGGGGATGGCAAAGAGGTTAGATGGTTTGCTTTGTCTATCGCATTAATTACTTTTTTAATAACTGTAGGCTCATATATAAATGGTTTTGATATTAATAATGAAAATGTTCAACTTAAAGAAAATATTAATTGGCTCCCTGATTTAGGTCTCACTTGGTCTGTTGGTGCTGATGGCATTTCAATGCCATTAATATTATTAACTAGTTTTATAACAGCTTTAGCAGTTTTAGCTGCATGGCCAGTCAAGTTCAAACCAAAGTTATTTTTCTTCTTAATATTAATTATGGATGGCGGGCAAATCGCAGTATTTGCAGTTCAAGATATGCTTTTATTTTTTTTAACTTGGGAACTTGAATTAATTCCCGTATATTTACTTTTAGCTATATGGGGTGGCAAAAATAGGCAATATGCAGCAACAAAATTCATTATTTATACAGCTGGCAGTTCTATATTTATTCTCATAGCAGCATTAGCAATGGGTTTCTACGGTTCAGCAATCCCTAACTTTGAGTTTTCTCATTTAGTAGCGCAAGATTTTAGTCCAAAATTCCAAATACTTTGTTATGTGGGTCTTTTAATTGCATTTGGAGTAAAACTCCCAATAGTTCCGCTTCATACTTGGCTCCCAGATGCTCATGGTGAGGCTACAGCGCCTGTTCATATGCTTCTGGCTGGAATTCTATTAAAAATGGGAGGTTATGCTCTTTTAAGATTCAACGCTCAATTATTACCAGTTGCTCATGCTCAATTTGCCCCACTATTAATTGTTTTGGGAGTAGTAAATATAATTTACGCGGCATTAACTTCTTTTGCACAAAGAAATCTCAAAAGAAAAATTGCATACAGCTCTATAAGTCATATGGGTTTTGTTCTTATTGGTATAGGGAGTTTTAGTAGCCTAGGAACAAGCGGAGCGATGCTACAGATGGTTAGTCATGGATTGATTGGAGCTAGCTTATTTTTTCTTGTTGGAGCAACTTATGATAGAACTAAGACTCTTAAACTTGATGAAATGAGTGGCGTAGGACAAAAAATGAGAATCATGTTTGCTCTTTGGACTGCTTGCTCCCTCGCTTCACTTGCTTTACCAGGTATGAGTGGATTTGTGTCCGAATTAATGGTATTCACAGGTTTTGTTACTGATGAAGTATATACACTCCCTTTTAGAGTAGTTATGGCCTCTTTAGCAGCTATTGGGGTAATATTAACTCCTATTTATCTACTCTCAATGTTACGAGAAATTTTCTTTGGTCAAGAAAATCCTAAATTAACAGAAGAAAGAAAGCTCATCGATGCAGAGCCTAGAGAAGTTTATATTATTGCTTGTTTACTTTTGCCTATAATTGGAATAGGTTTATATCCGAGATTGATTACTGAAAGTTATCTTGCATCAATTAATAATCTAGTTGATAGAAATCTAACTGCTGTAAAAAATACTGTGAAAACAAATATTTTTTCAGCAACTAAAAACAATGAAATCCTAAAAGCTCCAACAATATAATTTTTTAAATTAATGAAATATTGATTGGCATTAAATAATTAAGAAGATATCTTATGATTAGATATTTCCTTTTTTAAATAACTTATTCCAATCCCATTGATAGGCAACAATTAGGGCCTAGGTTGTTGATTAAGTTTCTCCAAGATGCTGCCGGTAAAGGTGACCTTGATCCTTGGGATATTGATGTAATCAGCGTAATAGATAGTTTTTTAGAGCAATACTCACAAATTTTCGGAAGACAATCAAATAGTCAAAGTTCATATCAAAAGAATTTATCTGAGACGAGCGAGGCTTTTTTTGCGGCTTCGGTACTAGTTAATTTAAAGGCTCAAGTTTTAGAATCTGATGTTTTTAAAGAAAATTCTTCAGATTTTGAAGATGATTTTGAAGTGGATGATCAAGATTGGATTGATCAAGAATTTGATATACCAAAACATCCTGAAAAATATCTAAGGAGAAGATCAATAGCACAACCGATTCTTAAACGTACAACAACTCTGGGTGAACTGGTTAGTCAGTTAGAGTCAATTGCTGAAGTTATAGAAACCCAAGATCTTCTTCTCATGAAAAGAAAAAGGAGTAAAAAATATTCTGATAGAGCTTTAATTTCTCAAGTTAAATCTTTAGCACATCGTGAGAAACTACCAGAAACTACGAAAGAATTGGGAAAATTTATTGATGGCTGGGAAAAAGCATTACAGTGGACAGATTTTGAATATTTAGTGAACAAATGGAAAACAGTTGTTAAAAAAGATTTAGATAAAGATCGTCTTGGGGTCTTTTGGGCATTGTTATTTTTATCTTCTGAAAATAAAATTGAAATTAAACAAATTAACTCGTTATATGGCCCAATTCAAATTAAAAGAATAATTCCTGACGGAGGTTTAGCTCAATTGCCTATAGAAAATCTTGAGGTAACAAATAATTCTAACTCTGCTGCTTAGCAGCTTAAGAGTAATAACGTATAATCTTAAAAAAGAGGTTTTGAATTATTCATGAAGGCAATGATACTTGCGGCAGGAAAAGGCACACGTGTTCAGCCCATAACTCATATCATTCCAAAACCTATGATACCTATTTTACAAAAACCTGTAATGGAGTTTCTTTTGGAACTTTTAAAAGAGCATGGTTTTAAAGAAATAATGGTTAATGTCTCTCACCTTGCTGAAGAAATTGAAAATTACTTTAGAGATGGTCAAAGATTCGGTGTCGAAATTGCCTATAGTTTTGAAGGCAGAATTGAAGATGGGGAATTAATTGGAGATGCTTTAGGATCGGCGGGAGGACTAAAAAAAATTCAAGATTTTCAAAATTTTTTTGATGAAACTTTTGTTGTACTTTGTGGAGATGCTTTAGTTGACTTAGACCTAACTGAAGCAGTTAGAAAGCATAAGGAAAAGGGTGCAATTGCAAGTTTAATAACAAAAAAAATAACAAGAGATCAAGTATCAAGTTATGGAGTTGTTGTCTCAGATGATAATGGTCGAATAAAGGCTTTTCAAGAAAAGCCAACTGTAAACGAAGCTCTAGGTGACTCTATTAATACAGGTATTTATCTTTTTGAACCTGAAATTTTTAATTTCATACCATCGGGAGAAAAATTTGATATCGGTGCTGATCTGTTTCCTAAACTTGTTGAGATGAACTTGCCATTTTTTGCTCTACCAATGGACTTTGAATGGGTAGATATTGGGAAAGTTCCTGATTATTGGAGTGCTATTCGTAACGTATTGCTTGGCAAGGTAAGACAAGTAGAAATACCTGGTAAAGAAATTAAACCTGGAGTTTTCACTGGTTTAAATGTTGCAGCCAATTGGGATAAAGTTGATATTACTGGTCCTGTTTACATAGGTGGAATGACAAGAATAGAAGATGGTGCAACAATTATAGGACCTGCAATGATTGGTCCAAGTTGTTGTATTTGCGAAGGCGCAACAATTGACAATTCAATTATTTTTGATTATTCCAAAATAGGTAAAGGCGTTCGACTGGTTGATAAATTAGTATTTGGACGTTACTGTGTTGGTAAAAATGGAGATCATTTTGATTTACAAGATGCATCTTTGGATTGGTTGATAACAGATTCTAGAAGATCTGATATGACTGAGCCATCTCCACAGCAAAAAGCAATGGCAGAACTTTTAGGTACTGATTTGATTAATATTCCAGAGTGATATCAGCTTTTTCAAGAATCTCAGGAATTAAATTTTCTGCTTTGACTGCCATTAGATGAATACCATCAGCGATATTAATAAAATCGTTAGCTTGTTCAGCGGCAATTTTTATACCTTCTTGTAAAGGATCTTTAGCATCTTTAAGACGCTCTAAAATATTATTAGGAATGTTTGCTCCAGGGACGTATTTGTTTACAAATAGAGCATTTTTATAAGACTTCAATAGGAATACACCTGCAATTACAGGAATTTCTAAAGGACCGCTAATTTGTTCACAAAATTCTCTTAAACTTTCTTTATTCATCACCATTTGAGTTTGTATAAATCGGGCTCCAGCTTCTTTTTTCTTCCTAATTCTTTTTTCTAAACTTATTTTATTTCTGCAACTTGGATCAGCAGCAGCTCCAGAAAAAATAAATGTTTTTTTATCTGCAAGTTCTCCAAAAGTAGGATCAATGCCTTTATTGAAGTTGTGAATTTGTTGAAGCAATCTAACTGATTCAAACTCATGTACTGCTTTAGCATTTTGTTGGTCCCCAGCTTTTACTGAATCCCCGGTAATGCATAGAATGTTTTTAATTCCTAAAGCATTTGCTCCTAGAATATCTGATTGTAAAGCAATTTTATTACGATCCCTGCAAGATATTTGCATTATTGGTTCTATCTCATTTTCCAGTAATAGTTTGGACATTGCCAAGCTGCACATTCTCATTACAGCCCTGCTTCCGTCAGTAATGTTAACAGCATGTACCTTATCTTTCAAAAGTTGTGCTATCTTAAGAGATCGTAAGGGACTTCCCCCTCTAGGCGGCATTAACTCGGCTGTAATTACCTTAGATTTTTTTTCTAAAGTCTCCTGAAGTTTTGATTTCAATTGCTTTTGATTCCTACTTGGTTAAAAAGTGTAATGAGATTGCTAAACTCAATTAATATAAAAAAGGAAGTGTTTAAATGCAAATGGTTGATGAAGAAGTAAACAACATTGATATGATGGGTCTCTCAACAAGAGAGATGGAAATCATTGATCTAGTAGCCGATGGGCTTACAAATCAAGAAATTGCAGTAAAACTTACTATAAGTAAAAGAACTGTTGATAATCATGTAAGTAATATGTTTACAAAGACAGGTTCTAAAAATAGAGTAGCACTTTTAAATTGGGCTATGGATAATGGAAAGATTTGTAGAGATGGATTTAACTGTTGTTCCCTTCCAGACTCTGATCAAGATTAGTAATCTTAGCTATTTTTAAATCATTAGCTAAATCCATTAAACAATAATTTGTAGAACCCAATTCGAAGAGTTCAGCATATGCTATACACGCATCTTTATCTGAATCAATAAACCTTAGTATTCCTTCCTTATCATAAAGACCATACATATTAAGAAAAATATAGTAATTAAATATAAAGAAAATATAAAGGAAAGGTGGTTCCTTTGACTAGTTATTTTTTGGAGTTGTCAAATGGTCATCCTTCCATTTTGAAAAAGGTTTTTTGGCAAGACTGAAATTGGAGTAATGTCTTAACCCAGTAATTTCTTTTGATATGAACGATGGAAGACTAAGATTTTCCTTTTCATTTGAAAGTTCAATTTCGGCAATTTCCAGTGGATAATTATTTTCTTTAAAGCAATCTATAGTCCAGGATTTTTTTTCAACTTCAATAAAGAATCTTTCTTTTTTAATAATATTCGAAATATTTGACATTATAATTTCACCATCTTTTCGTGGAATAGAGTATTCAAATTCAAAGTTGGTAAAGCTTTCAATATGTTTTTTGAGTGCAATTTTAAAGTCTTTGCCTGTAAACCTTATCCTAATAATCCAATCATCTAAACTGTTTGATAGATATCCTTGTTGTATAAAAATCTTTTTTGTGATGAGTTCTTTCCAATTATCATTTTTTACAAGAAATCTTCTTTCTATCTCAAAGGCCATTTAACTTTTTGAATTTTTTAGAGATAAGTCACCTTTCCAATCAAGTTTTTTTATTAAAGTATTATAGTAATTAGTGCTTTTTTTAAATTTTATTATTTTGCAGGGTGATTTTCCTTTCTTTATCTCGCAATAATATGTTTCCTTAATAGTCATACATTTTGAGCCGTCTCTCCATAATTTAATTTCTCCTTTACTTTTTTTTACTGGTTTAATGATTACCTTGCTTGTATTAGGTATAACAATTGGCCTACTAGCCAAACTCATTGGGCAAATAGGGTTAATTATCATTGCATCTATGTTGGGATGTACGATTGGACCACCTGCCGCCATAGAGTATGCTGTTGAACCCGTAGATGTAGATATAATTAATCCATCACCTTTATATTCATTAACCTTTTCGTTGTCTATCGCAATTTGTATTTGGTTGGTAGGAGAAATATCTTCTTCAACAGATTTAAAATAAAAATCATTTAAGGCGTCGTAACTTTTTATAATTTTTTTCTCGGGACTTTTTCCACTAATGCAAACATTACAATTTAATCTATTACGGAAGTCAATTATATATTCCTCGTTATAAAGGATTTTGATAAAAGACTTGTCAAATAAAAAATCTTTTTCTTGAGTAAGGAAACCCAAATTACCACCGATATTAATACTTAGTAAAGGAATATCATAATGGGCTAATGCGTTGGCACATTTAAGGAGGGTTCCATCCCCACCCAGAACGATTACAATATCTGGTTTTAATGCTGAATTGAAAAGATATTTTTCAATTTCTTTTTTGTCAAAATCACTTTCTACCCTGTTAGATTTAATTCCTTCTTCTGTAAGTGCTTTTTCACAGAATTTAGAAGCTTCTAAGGCAATAGAACTATTTGAACGAAAAATGATGAGCACTAATGAAAGTTTCATTTAATGCTTTTTACCATTTTAATAAATTAAAACTTTCCATATCTACAGTTACTCTATTTCTGTAAAGAGATAACAATATAGCTAATCCAACTGCTGCCTCAGCAGCGGCAACAGTAATAACAAAAATTGTAAAAACTTGTCCTTGGATTAAATTATTATCTATATATGAAGAAAAAGCCATTAAGTTTATATTTACAGCGTTCAACATTAATTCAATGCTCATAAGAACTCTAACTGCATTTCTGCTATTCAATAGTCCCCAAATGCCGATACAAAATAGAACTGAAGATACTATCAAAAAAGCTTGGATAGGGATTGATTGTAAATTTATCATAAGTTAGTTGAAAGATTAATTTTTATTAGTAAGTAATGGCTCTGATGATTTTTCAATTAACTCTTGATCAACAGGTAATCCAGTTGAAATATCTCTGTTCATTACATCTCTTCTTGCTAAAACAATAGCTCCTATCATAGCCATTAAAAGCAAAACTGAAGCTAATTCAAATGGAAGTAAATAATCACTGAATAAATGTTCTCCAATTCTAATCGTTGATTCTTCTCCTATAGAGTTTTGTGGGCTTGATAGGGGCCATACATTGGTCAAGTCAACTCTTATTAAAAGGATGAGTAAGGTGAAACATATCGATGTTGATATGATTCTTCTTGATTTAATGTCGTTGACGGGCTTTAAATCTTCTTTTTTATTGACTAACATTATGGCAAAGATTATTAATACATTAACTGCACCCACATAAACTAAAACTTGTGCAGCAGCAACAAAACTCGCATTTAAAAGTAGATATAATCCTGCCACACTCATGAATACTCCTCCCAGAAGAAAGGCTGAATAGACAATGCTTTCGAGCAACACAACTCCTAGTGCTCCTATAAGAACTACTAAAGATAGAATTGTAAAACAAATAATTTGAGTTGTTATTGCAATAGACATGAATTAATAGCTATTAATTGTTTGGATTAGAAATTTTATCTTTATTATCATTGGATTCTAATTTCATCCAATCATAGACTTCTTCAGGTAATTTACCAACTCTGATATCTGAATCTGGAATATCATGGGGATCCATTACTCCTTTGGGTAAGTAAGCAAGTTCTCTTAGTGGTTTAACTGAGGGATCTGTTGTGACGTTTGTTGGGAGTCTCCCAAGTGCAACATTATCAAAATTTAAATTATGTCTATCGAAAGTGGCTAATTCATATTCTTCGGTCATTGATAAACAATTAGTTGGGCAATATTCAACACAATTTCCACAAAAGATACATACTCCAAAATCTATTGAGTAATTTCTAAGTTCCTTTTTTTTTGTTTCTTTATTCATCACCCAGTCAACTACTGGTAAATTTATAGGACATACTCTCACACAAACTTCACAAGCTATACATTTATCGAATTCATAATGAATTCTCCCTCTATATCTTTCGGAAGGTATCAGTTTTTCATATGGATATTGAACAGTAACAGGTCTTCTTCGAAGATGATCAAAGGTTACAGAAAAACCATTGTATAAGTATTTGCCAGCGTTAAAAGCCTCTTTAATATAGCTATTTACTTGTTGAAGGAAATTTTTCATTTTGAAGAATTTACTTTGTTATTTTATTTTAGTGGATTATTTTCAAATTTAAGTATTTTTACTTAAATTTAACCACCGAAGAATTGCGGAAAAGCAAGTTTTAACCCTGCTGTTATCAAAAGATTAGCAAGAGAAATTGGAAGAAGAAACTTCCATCCAAGATCTAAAAGCTGATCTATTCTTACTCTAGGAGTTGTCCAACGTAATAATATTGC
>Ga0066835_10000154_pt1 | contig 13709 bp, 12 predicted proteins | sample ETNtaG_3_FD_67280 | JGI IMG/M metagenome (GOLD analysis project Ga0066835, IMG submission 67280) | Marine microbial and viral communities from oxygen minimum zone, Eastern Pacific Ocean - ETNP201302SV84 | ecosystem: Environmental > Aquatic > Marine > Unclassified ... | reverse complement strand
AATAAATTATATACTCTTTTATCATTTAGTGAAATATCGTCAATGTCTAAGTCTTTCCCACTGCGATTAATTAATTTTTTTGTTTTATCAATAACTGTTAGGTTTCGCAAACCTAAAAAATCCATTTTTAATAAGCCAAGATCTTCTAAACCTTTCATATCATATTGGCTTGTAATATCACCGCTAGATGATTTGTATAATGGTATATAATCAGTTAAATCGCCATCTGCAATTACAACGCCCGCAGCATGAGTTGAGGCATGACGATTCATACCTTCTAAAACCTTGGAGTGTTCAATTAATTCTTTATACTCGCCTTCCGCCATTGCTCGAAAATCTGAACTTTTGTTTATTGCTTTATCTAAAGTAATATTTAACTCATCTGGTATTGTTTTTGCAATTCTATCAACTTCACCAAAAGAATAGCCCATAACTCTACCCACGTCTCTTATAACTTGTTTGGCTTTCATTTTTCCAAAGGTAATAATTTGAGTAACTGAGTTATCTCCATACTGAGTCCTGATGTAATCAATTACTTCCGATCGACGCTCAATACAAAAATCAATATCTATATCAGGCATACTTACCCTATGTGGATTTAAAAACCTCTCAAATAATAAATTGTGTTTTAGTGGGTCAATATCGGTGATACCTAAAGAATATGAAACAATACTTCCAGCTGCTGAACCCCTTCCAGGCCCTACTGGTATCGAATTATCTTTAGCATATTTAACAAAATCTGCAGTAATAAGAAAATAACCGGCAAATCCCATTTCTTCAATAACTCCTAATTCTTTATCAATACGTTTTTGTATTTCGGGTGAAATATCCCGATATCGATGAAGTGCTCCATCGTTAGTAAGTAATTTTAAATATTCACTTGGGTGCTCAACTGGAGAACCTTTTGGTATCGGAAAATTCGGTAAATGGTATTCACCCATAGGCAGTTCTAAATCAATTGAATCTGCTATTTTTCTTGTGTTTTCAATAGATTCCGGGAAATCTTTGAATAAACGGTACATTTCATCTTGATCTTTGAAATAAAATTCAGGTGTCGCATACCTCAAGCGATTTGGGTCGCTCCTTTCTTTCCCTGTACCCAAGCAAATATGAATATCATGTGCTTCTGAATGATTGCTTTTTGAATAATGTGCATCGTTAGTGCATACCAGAGGCAGGTTTAAGTCGTCTGATAATTTTTTCATATTAATAATGTTTTGCTCTTCTTCGGGAATGCCATGATTCTGTATTTCTAAATAAAATCGTTCAGGAAACATTTCTGAAAATTTTATAGCTGCCTCTTGAGCCCCTTTATAATCTCCTTTAAGCATTTTCTCTGGAATTATACCCTTTAAACAACCTGATAAACATATTAATCCATCACTATACTTTTTTAAAATCTCCATATCAATTCTTGGTCTGTAGTAAAAACCCTCTAAATATCCAAGTGTCACCAATTTCATCAAATTCGTATATCCTTTATAGTTTTGCGCAAGAAGAATTAAATGGTTATTACCCCACCCACCCTGTGGTTGCAATTTCTTTTCAAACCTACTACCAGTAGCAACATATATTTCACAACCTATGATTGGTTTGATTCCAGCTTTTTTTGCTTGTTTATAATATGGCACAACACTAAACATATTCCCATGTTCAGTTAATGCAACGGAGTCCATATTGAGATCACTTATTGTGTCAACTAATTGGTCAACACGCTGAGCACCATCTAAAAGGCTATAATCAGAATGATTATGTAAATGCACAAATTCAGAGGTCATAAAACTTCTCCAAAGTATATAGCTACTAATCCAACTATGGTACTAAACTTCAAAAGATCAGCGCAATATTTCATGTTACGAATTGACGGGTTATTTAACATAAAAACTACTAACACTCCGAGTGGAATCTCAACTCCTAGAATTAACAATATTCCGTACCAATAATTATAATAACCGATGTGAAATGGAATAAAAGATAAAAACCCAATAATAATGGTTGTCACTATTACCAATCTAATTGATTTACTCTCACCCGCAATTATTGGATAAGTTGTTAAGCCTAAAAATTTATCTCCTTCGACATCTGCAATGTCTTTAACTAACTCCCTTAGAAATGTCAAACCAAAGGCCAAAAAAGAAGGGATCCACATTTTATCTATTGAACCAAATGCTGATCCACAAAATATAAATGAAAGACCTATTATAAAAGCAACAACAACATTTCCCAAAATAGGAAGCCCTTTAAAATAGTTAGTGTAAAACAACAAAATAGGCATTGATAAAAAAAGGCCAATAAAAATAGATAAATTTGGAAGCCTTAGACAAAATAAAGCTCCCAAAGTAAATAAAAATATACTTATATATTTAGCTGAATCTCTTCTAACATTACCTGATGGAATCGGTCGATTAGGTCTATTAATAAAATCTGCTTTATAATCAATGAAATCATTTAAAGAGTTTGCGCCACCCGTAAAACATACAACCGCTAAAACAACAAAAAATAAAGTGCTTAAATCATTGTATTTATCAACTATCCCCCCTGCTAAAATCATAGCTAACGCGGCAGTAAAAATATTAACTGGTCTTAATAATTTTATATGAAAAATAACTTTATTTATATTCAATTTTGAGCCACCAACACTCTAAGATCTTTGTTATAGTCCCTAAACAGCTTTATGTTTTTATAATTATATTTATTAAAAATGTCTTTTACCTCATGGGGATGTTTTCCAATCCCAACTTCTAATATTATCCATCCATTTTTATTTAAGTGTGCTTTACCTATTTGTGCAATTCTTTTGTAAAAAGAGAGGCCATCTAAATTATCAGTCAAAGCTATTTTCGGTTCATAATTTAAAACGTCAGGCATAAGAACGAGATATTCATCCGGCTTTACATAGGGGGGGTTAGATACTAAGATATCTAATGAATTAGGGGTTACTTTAAAGAAGATGTCTTCATTGATTAGTTGTAAGTTTTTAACAGAAAAACTCCTTTTGTTTTTTTTTGCTACTTCAATGGCTTTTTTTGATATATCACTACCATAAACTTGAGAGTTCAGTATTTCTAAAGCTAAAGTAATTGAAATACATCCAGAACCAGTGCCAATATCAAAAATCCTTGGCGACCTAAACTGTTCTGCTTTATCTAAAGCTAAGTCAATTAATCTTTCAGTTTCTGGCCGAGGTATAAGCACATCTGAATTAACAAAAAAACTCCTCCCATAAAAATTTGAACTTTGGATTATATATTGAAGCGGTTCATCTTTATTTCGCCTGTCTATATAATTTTTAAGAATATCTAACTGACTTTTTTTTAACGGATTTTCATTTCTTAAATAAAAGTCTACTCTGTTGCATTTTAATATTGAGCATAGAAACATTTCTATATCTATTTCGGGGTTTTCATTTGATTCAAGAAAAACAGAATTGTTTTTTACAAAATTAATAATGCGATTTATAGACCATTCCCCCCCTGTAAATAAGTCCATCGATATTTATACCTTATTAACTAACTATATTAATTCATTGAGGCTGATAGCAGTTCTTGCTGTTCAGTAATTTTGAGTTTCTCAATAATTTCTTTAAGATCCCCATCTAAGACCTCATTTAACCTGTGAGTAGTAAAGTTTATTCTGTGGTCAGTCACTCTTCCTTGGGGGAAATTATATGTCCGAATTTTGGCAGACCGATCTCCAGTAGAAACTAAACTTTTTCTTTGAGCAGCCCTTTCCGCATCCACTTTCTCTTGTTTTTGGGCCAGCAACCGCGACTTTAGGACCTTTAGGGCTGCAGCACGGTTTTTATGCTGCGATGATTCATCTTGACAGGTAACTACTAAGTTTGTTGGTAAATGAGTAATTCTTATTGCCGATTCTGTTTTGTTTACATGCTGACCTCCTGCGCCACTTGCTCGATATGTATCTATCTTTAAATCCGTTTCATTTATTTCTATATCGACATCTTCAGCTTCCGGTAGAACAGCTACAGTTGCTGCTGATGTATGAACCCTGCCACTAGTTTCAGTTTTTGGCACTCGTTGTACTCTATGAACACCGCTTTCATATTTTAACATACCAAAAGCACCATCTCCTTGAATAGATATTATAACTTCTTTAAACCCACCTATTCCAGTATCATTAACACTTAGAAGCTTGGTATTCCAACTTTTACGTTCCGAGTACCTTACATATAAGCGATAAAGATCGGCAGCAAATAAGGCTGCTTCTTCACCCCCTGTGCCAGCCCGAATCTCAAGAATTAAATTTTTCTCATCATTTGGATCTTTAGGCAAAAGAAGAATTTTTAAAGACTTCTCAATTTCTAGTATTTTTTTATTTGAGATTTCAAGTTCTTCATGAGCTATCTCAATAAGTTCTTTATCATTTCCGACAAGAATTTCTTTATACTCTTCAATTTGTTCATAAATTGATATATACTCTTTAGCTATAGATACAATTTCATTTAATTGACGGTGCTCTTTTGCAATTGAAGTTAATTTTTTTTGATCTGAAATGATTTCTATTTTTGTCATCATTTCGGTTAAATGATTGTATTTATCGATAATTGTAATCAATTTATCTTTCATCGAAATAGCTATGTCTAATTCAAAAAATTAATTTTCCATATAAAACAACTGTATAAAATTTTAAATGGGAGTTAAATATTAAAATCTACTTTCTGCCATATTTTTTATTAAATTTTTCTATTCTACCTGCTGTATCAATTAGGTTTTGTTTGCCAGTATAAAAAGGATGTGATTTATCCGATATCTCAATTTTATATAATGGGTATTCGTTACCATCATCCCACTTAATTGTGTCTTTAGTTTCAACTGTAGATCGTGTTAAAAATGAATAGTCACACGAAGTATCTTTAAAAACAACTAGTCTATAATTTTCTGGGTGTATTCCTTTTTTCATAATTATCCTCTATTTAATATTATCGAGGGCTATCTTAATTCTACTAATGCCTTCGCTAATGTTTTTTTTATTTGTTGCATATGATAGTCTGATATAACCAGGAGCGCCAAACCCATCTCCTGGAACTGTAACTACTTTGGATGACTCTAAAATATAATCAGAAATATCAAATGTATCTTTTATAATTTTTTTATTTGCTCTTTTGCCAATATATTTATTCAAATTTGGGAAAGCATAAAAAGCACCTTTGGGTTTATCGCATATAACATTGTTTAGTTTATCAAGTAACAATAACATATGGTTTCTTCTTTCCAAAAATTTTTTCCTCATTCTTTGTACACATTTCTGATCTCCAGTTAATGCTACAACACCAGCTTTTTGGGATATTGAATTTGCGCAAGAAGTTGCTTGGCCCTGTATTTTAGCCATTGCTTCTATGATCTCCTTTGGGCCAGAAGCATATCCAATTCGCCATCCAGTCATTGCATAAGTTTTAGATAAACTGAAACAAGAAACAACAGAAGCTCCTATTTTTTCAGAGCGGTTTAATTTCTCAGCACTAAAGAATTCTCCTTCATAAACTAGCCGCTCATAGCATTCATCTGATATTACAACCCAGTTAAATTTTTTTGCAATTTTAAGAAGGCGAGATATCGATTCTGGGCGCCAGACTCCACCTGTAGGATTAGATGGAGAATTTATTATAACACATTTAATCTTGGGTGATATTTTTTTTTTTAGATCTTTAAAATCGGGCTCGAAATTGTTTTTAGAATCCGTTTTTACTATAACCGGAAATCCATCTGATAGTTTTACAAACTCAGGAAATGACACCCAATATGGTGAAAAAACGACAACTTCATCACCTGGGTTAATCAATGCTTGGCATGCATTAAACAAACTATGTTTTTCTCCGTTGGATACCAAAATTTCAGTAGGGCTATAATTAAGAGAATTTTCCCTACTTAATTTTTCACATATAGCCTCTCTAAATTCAATCATCCCTGGTCCAGCAGTATATTTTGTGAAACCATCATCCATCGCTTTTTTTGCAGCATTAATAATGTGAGAAGGGGTATTGAAGTCAGGCTCACCTACTGAAAAGTTAATTACGTCTATGCCCTGAGACCGCATTTCGGCAGCCTTTGTTGCCATTTGAAGGGTGAAAGATGGAAGAATTTTTTTTACTCTTTCCGATATAGAATAGCTCAAATTTTATGCTGCCTTTTATGATATTTGATAGAATTAAACTTTGATTCATCCAACTCTATTTCATTCTCTTCATTTTGGTTATCAAAAGAAGTCTTTTTCTTTTGGTTATTATGTTTTTTCCGAAAGTTTGAATTGTGTGTTTTTCTTTTATTTTTTCTATTCTTTTTTGGCTTAGAATAGTATTTTTTTTGTTTTTCTATTTGGGAAACATCAATAATCTCAATATTTTTTTCTTCAGAAATTGAACTTGTACCTAGATTTTTATTTTCGGACTTAGGTTTGTCCTGAATAAAATTAAATGTGTCAGGATTAAACATCCCAAAAACAGTTCCGTACCCTCTTGTTAATCCATTTCCTATTCCTATATAACTAGGAAGAAAAAAGTTGGTTTTAAACTCACCAACAAAAGAACCCCACCTTTTTTCATCAACTGTCTTAGGAAATAAACTTGGTACAATTACCTTTGTATATATTTTTTCATCAAGGACAGAACCAAACTCTTTAGCGATGAAAATTAGATTTTGAGCTAAGAGCGTATTTAAGAATTTAAGTTTTTCTTGGTTTTTTATCTTCTTGAATTTATTACCTGTAGATTGGTTTAATGCTATCCAAGGGGTAATAAAACGATAGTGCATTAATTTATCCGTCATTTGAAATTGGTTTTTTAACAGATCACTATCATTATCTACTACACTAAATGAAATATTTCCAAAATCTAATATTTCGATTTTTTCTTTTAACGACAGTACTGGGTCTACACCCTCATTTAACCCGATTATAAATATTTGCTCATTTAAGATTTTTACCTGAACACGCGGATACAAGTATTTTTCTCTGTTTTTACCATTTATCATTGAAACAATAGGCTCATTTGGGTACTGCTTCATAAACACACCTTTAACTTGGTAAGGTGTTTTTCGAACAGGCTTGTCGGTTAAAATTCTAACAACAACTGATTCTATATTAGAAGATGAATCATTCATATAATAAAATTTGCTAAAGGACTACTGGCTCATAGTATCAAGAAACTCATTGTTGTTTTTAGTTCTTTTTATTCTGCTTAACATAAACTCCATTGCTTCTTCAACTTTCATATCATTTAATAATTTTCTCAAAATCCACATTCTACCTAGTTCTTTTCTGGATAATAAAAGTTCTTCTTTTCTGGTCCCTGATCTAACAATATCAAAAGATGGGTATAAACGCTTATCACTTAATCTTCGATCAAGTACGAGCTCCATATTACCAGTCCCTTTAAATTCTTCAAATATAACTTCATCTGCTCGACTACCAGTGTCAATTAAAGCTGTTGCTACAATAGTTAAACTTCCACCCTCTTCTGTATTTCTAGCAGCACCAAGAAATTGCTTGGGTTTTTTCAATGCATTAAAATCAACACCTCCAGATAATATTTTCCCACTATGTGGTATTACAGCATTATGAGCTCGTCCTAATCTTGTAATACTATCTAATAAAATAACAACGTCATGACCGTACTCTACTAATCTTTTAGCCTTTTGTAAAACCATATCAGCAACTGATACATGCCTCTCTGGTGGTTCATCAAATGTGGAACTAATAACTTCCGCATCAACATTCCTCTTCATGTCAGTTACTTCTTCTGGTCTTTCGTCAATCAATAAAATTATACGCTTCGTTTCAGGATGATTAGTGCTTATTGCATTTGCAAGTTTTTGCAATAAAATAGTTTTTCCTGTCTTTGGTTGAGCAACAAGCAAACCCCTTTGGCCCATACCAATCGGAGAAATCAAATCCATTATTCGCATTGAAAAGTCTTTTTCATCTGTCTCTAAATTAAACTTATCTTCTGGATATAGCGGGGTGAAGTTCTCAAATAAGATACAATTTTTGATTTCCTCTGGTGGTTTACTATTGATCTGTTCAACTCGTAAAAGCGCATAAAAACGTTCTTTAGATTTAGGTGGCCGTATTTGCCCAGCCACTTGATGCCCTGTTTTAAGCTGGAATCGTTTTATCTGTGATGGACTTACGTAAATATCATCTGGGCCAGGAAGATAATTAAAGTCTGGTGATCTCAAAAAACCATATCCATCCTGCATTACTTCCAAAACCCCTTTTGCTATAACACTTCCCTCTTTTATAGCTTGAGCTTCCATAATTTTGACGGTTAACTCTTGCTTATTTAAACCAGAAATCCCACCCTCAATTTTTAATTGGTCCGCATATTCAGTTAATTCGCGAATACCTAAAGACTGTAATTCATTCAAATCCATAAAAAACTTTCATATAAAACATTTGGAATATAAAAAATACAACTCTGTGACATCAGAGAATTGAAGTTACACTAAATAATATCAGCATCAAATGATATTTCTAACGCCCTGTAAATATCTTCTGCAATATAATGACTACCAAAAATAAGACCAATATAACCTTCATTTATATCACTTTTTAAATTTTTTATGCAATTTCTTATTGAACCTAATTTGAGAAAACTAGGTTCATCTGCAGATAAAGATTCATATAATTCATTCGCAGGCAAAAGTAGTTCATTATAATTATTAAAAATATAAATCTTTTTAAAATACTTTGTAACCAACTTAATTATTTTTTCCCTGTCTTTGCCTTTTTTGATACACATTATTCCAGCAAGTTTTTTATTAGGATGTATTTCTTTTAAAGTATCAATTGTGACTTCTATCCCTTTTTCATTATGAGAAACATCAAAATAAATTCCTTTATCTAATACCTCCATTCTTCCTGGCCATTTAACGGTTCCAACCCCTTTACTGAAATTCATCGATTCTATTGATTGGTCAAAAATGCCAGCTGATTCTATTGCTAATATCGAATTTTCAACCTGATGTTTTCCAAGAAGTGGAACAAAGTATTTTTCATCTTTATAACAAAACTCTGTTCCATTGATGTCTGTATTTATTTTTGTCAAAAGTGTAAGATCAATTTTATATAGTTTTGAGTTTGACTCTTTTGTTTTTTTTATAATTACATTTTCAACTACTTTATCCTGCTTCGCAATTAATACGGGAACATCTTTTTTAATTATTCCGGCTTTTTCATAAGCTATGGTTTCAAGTTTTCTGCCTAAAATATTTTGGTGGTCGTATGATATTGGAGTTATGACTGACAGTTCTGGAAAAACAACATTTGTTGAGTCCAACCTTCCCCCCAAACCTGTTTCAATAACAGCAATATCAACTTTCTGCTTACTAAAATAATCAAAGGCCATAGCAGTAGTGACCTCAAAAAACGTGGATTTAATTTGTTCAGCTTTGTTATAAATACTTTTAAAAAACCTAGCTACATCATAGTCTGATATTGGTTTACCATTGACGCGGATTCTTTCATTAAATCTAACTAAATGTGGAGAGGTATATAAACCAACTTTTTTACCTGATAAATATAATATGTTTTGGAGCACAGCACATGTAGTACCTTTGCCATTTGTCCCTGCAATATGAATACATTTAAAATTATTTTGAGGGTTGTTTATTTCATTCAAAAGGTTTGTAGTGTGTTCTAATCCAAGTTTAATCCCTCTTCTTTGTAAATTAAATAAACTTTTTAGAGTATTAGAATAGTTCAATATGCTTTATAGAGTTTATTGGAGAAGTCAAAAATTTATCAGCAAGAATAATAAATGTTTCGGCTGAATCAGTTACGTAACAATTAATTTCCGGGATATTACTTATATCTGCTTTGAGGTTTTTCCTAATCAAAATTTCTTCTACTGATTCAGCAGCAGCTTTACCAGAATCTATAAGGTTGATTTCCTTTCCCAGTATTTTAGATATTACTAGTTTAATTAGTGGATAGTGAGTGCAACCAAGAATTATGGTGTCAATGTTAGATTTTTTTATTCCCTTTAAATATATCTCAGCAATTGATTTTGGAACATTTCCACTAACCCAACCTTCTTCTGCTAAAGGGACAAATAATGGACAAGCTTTACTAAATACATTTACATCGCTATTTATTTTTAATAAAGTATCTTCATAAGACTTAGAAGATATTGTTGCTTTTGTTCCCAATACACCAATCCTATTGTTTTTACTTTTCTTAATAGCTAATAGCGCACCTGGTTTTATTACACCAATAATTGGAATATCAAATTTTGATCTAAGAAAATTCAAAGCTAATGCTGAGGCTGTGTTACAGGCAATAATAATTAATTTACAATCTTGGTCAATTAACCATCGAGTTATCTGATTTGAAAAATGCCTTATGTTTTTTGAACTTTTATTTCCGTAGGGTAACCTAGCTGTATCACCAAAATATATTATTTTTTCATTAGGAAATCTGTTTATTAATGCATCTACTACGGTTAAGCCACCTATTCCAGAATCAAAAACACCTATTGGTCGATTATTCATTTTTTATTCTTCTGCTAGTAGTTTTTCTCTTGATTTTTTGAATCTTATTATAGCTTCATAAATTGATTGGGCAATTCTTTGACGATGAGTTGCTTTTTTTAAAGACTTTTCCTCTTTTGGATTAGATAGAAATCCAACTTCAATTAAAACACAAGGCATAGATGCCCCAACTAGCACATAAAAACCGGCCTGTTTTACCCCTCTATTCTTTGAGGTAAGCCTTTTTCCCATTTCCATTTGTATAATTGATGCTAAATCTTCACTCTCTTTCATGAACATACTTTGAGCCATTGTAGCCATAATCAATCCCTCTCCAGAAAGATTATTATAGTTATCATTTTTTTCTTCAAATTGTATAACCGAGTTTTCTCTTGCAGCAAGAGCTACGGCATCTTCACTTTTACCTGGACTTAAAAGGTACGTTTCAAAACCATGGATTGTTCTATTATTATGAGCATTAGCGTGTATACTGAGAAATATTTTACCATTATTATCATTTGCAAATTTTGTTCTGTCTTTAAGGGGAATAAAAACATCCTCTTCTCGAGTATAGTGGACTTTAATATTAGTGTTCGTTTCAATAAGGCGACCTATTCTCTTTGTAATATCTAAAACTATATCTTTTTCTTTTGTCCCATACCTACTCATAGTTCCACCATCTTTGCCGCCATGGCCAGGATCTAAAATGACAGTGTCTAGTTTCCACTTCTCTTTAACATCTTCAATTCGAACAGTGTTCTTATTTAATGGGGTGCGAAGTGTAATTACAATTTCATTTGGATCGAGATTTTGATACCAGTCATGACTAATTACTTTTGAACCGAGTTTGAATGCAATTTGAGCTGTCTCACCAATTTGATCAGATTCAACTTTCCTTATTACCCCTGTTATTTCTGAGTCTCTTAAGGAAACAGTGTCCACTAGAGCGCCAGAGACAGTTATATAATACCAACCATGCTTATTTATAAAAGAACTAATATTTCTTTCAGAAAATGGCTTCCTTGTTTTTAAACGTATTATTGTACCATTAGATTTCTTCTGCACAGTCATTCCTATTATATTGAATCTAACAATGTCAATATCTAAAAATTCTTTAGTTTTATCAAAGTTTAGACCTGGTAAAACAGTAGATTTTAAAATATTAAAAAATTCGGATGCTGGTAAATACAAATCATCGCTTTCAATTACTACCTTATCCGGCATGTGATAGGGAACGTCTTCAACTAAAACAAAACTAGTGTTTCCCGAAATTTTAATTCTTTTATTTTTTATATATAAAACTAGTTTTTTTCTGTCTCTATTCTCATATAGCCGAGAGGATAAAGCTCTAGCTAAATCTTTAGTTGAAATATAAAGCTTGGTTTTTCCAATTAGACTCTTTATTTCGGATTGAGTACCAGCACTCCGGTTAAAAACCTGTATGGATGCAAACAGGCTACTAAAAAAAAGGGGGTATATAATTAATCCACGAATAAAGATCTTTCTGGTAAATTTATTCATTAAAAGAATTAAATATAACTATAGGGTTTTTATGTTTTCATCTAACGATATAAACAAAAAGTTATATCAATTAAACAGTTAAAAAATATAAATAATAACGCCCTAGAAATATCTAGGGCATTATTAGGCAAAACAAATAAGGCTCTACTTTTTACTATACCACATTACAAGAATCATCAGTGCTAGAATCCCTGCGAACCCTGCATCACCGAACTGAGACATAATACGACCTAGTCCGGCTATAACACCGAAGAAATCATCAAACAGGATCCCAACGACAATTCCCACAACAACTAATGATTTTAGCAGTTCTGTTATAGTACCGAGCCACTCGTTGAGTGTTTTTATACCGTTTAGCATAGTTTACTCCTGTTGGTATAGGAGAAATTTGGACTTTGTAATATAGTCCAAATTACTTCCTATGTTAATTATCCCAAAAACGAGAGAAATACCAACAGAGCAAGAAGCCCAGCAAAACCTCCATCTAAAAAGGTGTTTACTAGCTCAACAATACCTCCGATTGGGTCAAACCCAGTAGAATAAATAATATTGACGAATACAAAAAGCACTATCAAAGCCTTTATGACGCCAACGATTCCAGATGCTGCATTTGCAACGGTTGAGTTTACATCAGCCATGCGAATACCTCCTTGGTTTGGTTTCTAACGAAAACAGGGACACCTCGCCCCTGTTACTTTTAATAGATTGTTCTTTGTCTGTGGTTGAATTCAGAGTCAATCTTTCCATTACCCTTAATTTACTAATAAATCCTCAACAACAATAAGATTATTATTTTATTTTCAAAATTTCGTTTATGGCATTTAAAACCTCTTGGGGTTTTATTGTCTCAATACAAGACCTGCACAGTCTCCAGTGTTTTCTTTTGTGCAAACATTTTTCAACTGGTTTTAAAACTCGAACACTTGGCCCTACAGGTTTTGTTAATTCTGGATTTTGAGAACCAAATATTGATACAACTGGAATATTTAAATAAGCGGCAAGATGGCCAGCCATCGAATCAGGCCCTACTAAAAGCCTTTGATTTCCCAACCACCTACTAAAGCTGTCTAAAGGACCTTTATATATTTTTATAGATTCACTGATCTCACTTAAGGAATTCATTATACCAACAGTCTCCGGTACCCTTACGATTGCAACTTTATATTTAACAACTAAAGATTTTACTAATTCAGACCAAAATTCAGTTGGCCATGTGCGCAGCGAATCACCTGCTCCCGGATGAACAACTAAATAACCACCTTGATTGTTTTTTATCTTTTCTTTCCTGATGTAAGGCACCACGCCAATTTTGGAAACCAAATGTAAGGCTCTATCTTTTTGATGAAGCTTAAAAGGAAATTCAATCTTTTTATCAAGAAAATAATGCCCCCCTGTAAAACTATAACCAACAGAAAACTTGCTTTTTATTTGATAAAGAAACCAGTTGTTTCTTATATCTGCTCTAAAATCAATAGCTAAGTCGATATTCCTATTTTGAAGTGAGCGAGCAAATCTCCGAGACTTCCATATTTTATTTAAGTTTAAAGGATTTCTTTTCCATAAGGCATTAAATGGGATAACTGTATCAAAAGCTTTAATGGTTTTCGCCAATGGCTCCGCTTCAAATGAACAGATTAAAATAATTTTTGCATTAACAAAATGCTTACGTAAGGATTCAACTGCAGGAAGGACCACTAAAATATC
>Ga0066835_10000151_pt1 | contig 13808 bp, 7 predicted proteins | sample ETNtaG_3_FD_67280 | JGI IMG/M metagenome (GOLD analysis project Ga0066835, IMG submission 67280) | Marine microbial and viral communities from oxygen minimum zone, Eastern Pacific Ocean - ETNP201302SV84 | ecosystem: Environmental > Aquatic > Marine > Unclassified ... | reverse complement strand
TTATGATTTAGTTACCTCTACAAGTGGCAGTAATATCAAACTTAAATTAGATGCATCCACTGGTGCTAGTGATGATGATGAAATAACTATCACTGCTGGAGCGAATATTACTCTTACTGATGATAGTAATGGTGGGTTTATAATTGCATCTTCAGATACTGATACGACAGTAACAATTAATAATAATGCTGATAATCGTATAATAACAGGGTCAAATACTGCTAATACTTTAGAAGCTGAAACAAACTTAACTTATGATGGAAGTGTATTAAAAATTAATGGTACTGGACAAGCATTACTTACATTAAGGACAACAAGTAACACATCTGACCGTGGAATTGCATTTCAAAATTCTGGAAACGCTTATGTAGCATCAATAAATGTTGAAGACGCAGGTAGTGATTCAGGTGATTTAGTATTTCATGTAGATGATACCAACAATACAAATCTATCATTAGTTGAAGAAAGACTTCGCATCAAGACCAGTGGTGCATTTGGATTAAATGGTGCAAATTATGGTACATCTGGTCAAGTATTAACAAGTCAAGGTTCTAGTTCTGCTCCTACATGGACAACACCAACTAATACACAACTCTCAACTGAAGCAGTTCAAGATATTGTTGGTGCTATGTTTTCAGGTAATACTGAAACTAATATAACTGTTACTTATCAAGATTCAGATGGAACGATTGATTTAGCTGCTGTTAACGATAATACTCAACTCTCAACTGAAGAAGTTCAAGATATTGTTGGTGCAATGTTTTCAGGTAATACTGAAACAAGAATAAATGCGACTTATCAGGATGGAGACGGAACAATTGATTTAGTTGTTGATGATATGACAACTAATACTGATACGACTTATGATTTAATCACTTCAGCAAGTGGTGATAATGTTCAATTATTGCTAGATGCTTCAAGTGGTGATGATGATCCAATTTTAATAACTGCAGGTACAAATGTCTCTTTCTCTGGAGTAACAGGAACTGGATTCACTATCAATACAAGTGCAACATTATCAGGAACGATTGCACAAGCAAATACTGTCAAAATATCTACTGCGACTGGTAATGAATATAAAAACATAACTTTTGTAGATAGAGATGTAACTAATGCTTCGTATGATTCATTAAAAATTGATTCTGAGGATGATCAACTCTCATATAATCCTAATGCAAATAGAATAAAAACAACGGGTATACAACTCAGTAGGATATACACAACTGGTGCTTCAGCAGGAACTTCAGGTCAAGTTCTTACATCAGGTGGTAGTAGTGGTGATTTTAGTTGGACAAATGCTGATTCCGTTGGTACAGATAATTATGCAAATTCACTTTCCTTTGGTGCTGGTACTTTAACATTAGGTAGAACTGGTTCATTAAGCAATTTAACTGCTTCCATTCCTTTGAGTGGTATTACAGGTGGTTTCACAGATTTGGATGACACGCCTGGTAATTACACTGGTGATGCAAATAAAGTTGTTGTTGTTAACAGTAGTGGAAATGGACTAACATTTGCTACTTCATCAAGTGTTGGTAGTGACACTAACTATTACTTATCTGGATTATCATTTAATACAGGTAATGGTGTATTAACAGCAACTGTCACTGGTGCCTCAAATCAAACAGTAGATTTAGATGGTAGATATGTGCTACAATCAACAGGTGGTAATTCTGGAGTACCAACAGGTGTTATAGTAATATGGTCTGGTGCTCAAGCTGATATTCCTACTGGATGGGTAATATGCGATGGAAATAATAGCACACCTGATTTAAGAAGTCGCTTTGTTATTGGTGCTGGTTCTGGTGGTTTATATTCCGTAGGTGATACTGGTGGTAGTAAAGATGCTACTTTAGTATCTCATAGTCATACAATTAATAATCACACTCACACCATCAACAATCATACTCACGATTTCAGTGCAAGCACTACTGGTGGTAATCATAATCACCAATACATTGATCAGTATGTTGTAATAGATAATGGATACAGACCTTGGCCAGCAAGTAACAATGATTGTGCTCAGAGAAATATTAATACTAGTGGTTCTGGTAGTCACTCTCACTCAATGAGTGGTACAACTGGTAATCCAAGTAATAGAGGAACAGGAAATCCAAGTGATAGAGGAACAGACGCTCAAGGTTCATCAGCAACTAATGCAAATCTACCACCATATTATGCTCTTTGTTATATCATGAAAACTTAAGGAGATTTAAATGACTTACAATGAAAAATATTATAATGGGAGACCAGTAGATGGATCACTCAGAATTATAGGTTCAGGAACAACTATCACCACAGGTATAGGAACCACAAATAATAGTGGATACTCCGTTGATGGAACACTTGGTGATTGGGAAATCATAGGTGGTGAGACGGAACTTTATGTATTAAACCATAGTAATAGTAAGAAATACAAATTAAGTATGGAAGAAATTTAGTTTTATGTTATAATAAAATAAAACTATATTATGAAATTAGAAAATTATATTCATGTATTCAATGATGCTATAACCTCAGATTTTTGTGATCAAATTATCGAGGAGTATGATGACCCAGAGGATTGGAAACCAGGAACTATAAATGATTATGAAGTGAATGACTACAGGAAATGTGAGGTTGTATACTTATCACTTGATGAGACGTTAGAAAGAAATTTAAAAACAAGAAAGAAAATAGATGAAAAACTTTATAAAATTATAAGTGATTTGTTAGAAGAATATTTAAAAAAATATAATTCTCTTGGATATATTAGAATAAAAGAGGATACTGGATATATGCTTTTAAGATATAAAATTGGTGATTATGTTAAAAAACATGTAGACACATCTTCAGAGCAACATCGCACTTTGAGTTGTTCTTTAATTCTGAATGATGATTATCAAGGAGGTGAGATATCATTCTTTGATGGTGAGGTGAAACCAAATTTAAAGAAAGGTGACTTATTAATTTTTCCATCAAGTTTTACGTATCCTCATCAAGTTCTTCCTGTAACATCTGGTACTAGGTATTCAATTATTACATGGATTAGATAATTGACATCAATAAATAAAAATGCTATAGTAGGGAATAAATTTAAAAATGGAAGATTTCATTTTACAAGTTGAGGTTGATGTTTGTTCTCGCTCTTTTAATCTTATAAGTGATAATGGAGATATAAGGGAAGTTAAATGCGACACAGTTGATGAGTTTATGAGAGTTTTAAGAGTTTGTGACGAATTACTCGATCCTATCCAAATAGTATATAAAGATTTATCATTGCATAAGGATAAATAATAATTTAATGGGACGATTTCTAAGCTAAATAGACCTAGTATGTATGGTCTTGCCATTATTTCATTGTAGTTAAAAAAGATGCCTCTTAATAAGTTAGAGAATTTTATAAAGAATACAGATGGTCGTGTTCTTTATGTAAATCCAAATGACCTTGATTCAACCGATGGTATTGAAAATCAAGGTAATTCATTAACCAAACCCTTCAAGACGATTCAAAGAGCACTGATAGAGGCTGCTAGATTTTCATATTTACGTGGTGATGATAACGATTTAGTAGAAAGAACAACTATACTTTTATTTCCAGGCGATCATATAGTAGATAATAGACCAGGTTTTGGAATTAGAAATGATTCTGGTGTTGCTAAAGCAGTAAGTCCTTCTGGATCTGCAACGGGTGCATCAAATACACTTGAACTTACATTAAATTCAAATTTTGATTTAACACAAGAAGATAATATTCTTTATAAGTTTAATAGTGTCAATGGTGGAGTTGTTGTTCCAAGAGGAACTTCACTAGTAGGACTTGATTTAAGAAAAACAAAAATAAAACCAAAGTATGTACCAAATCCAACTGATTCAAATGTTGGTCAAAGTGCAATTTTCAGAATAACAGGAGCTTGCTATTTTTGGCAATTCACTTTATTTGATGGTGATGAATCTGGAAAAGTATTTACTGATCCTGTTGATTTTTCTGAAAATAATCAATCAAAACCTACATTTTCACATCATAAATTAACTGTATTTGAATACGCTGATGGTATTACTAGTTTTGATCAATTCAGCGATTTAACAGATTTAGACATATACTATAGTAAATTAACAAACGCATTTAATAGAGCATCAGGTCGTGAGATAGATCAAAAATATCCAGCTGCACCTAAATCCTTTGCACCACAAAGACCAGAATTTGAAATAGTTGGTGCTTTTGCAACAGATCCAGTCAATATAACAAATATTGAATCTGGTGATGGAGCAACTCCTGGTCAACAGGTAACTGTAACAACTTCTGTTCCTCATAATTTATCTGGTGGAACCCCAATTAAAATTAGAGGAGTTAATGTTCCAGATTATAATATATCAACTAAAGTCGGAAGTATAATAAGTGCAACTCAATTTACATATTTACTTCCATTTGTGAGACCAAATTTACCAGCGGGATCTGCTGGTGGATTAAGTAGTGCAAATGCACAGGTCTTAGTTGAAACTGACACAGTATCAGGTGCATCTCCATATATCTTTAATTGTTCAATGCGTTCTGTATATGGTATGCAAGGTATGCATGCTGATGGTAATAAAGCAACTGGATTTAAGTCAATGGTTGTGGCACAGTTTACTGCTGTATCACTTCAAAAAGATGATCGTGCATTTGTTAAATATGATGCAACAAATAGAACTTATAGTGGAATTGCATTTAGTAAACAATCAGGAGAATTATTATCTTCTGAATCTTCTTCAACAAATGCAGCAACAGTTTATCATTTAGATCAGGAAGCGAATTATAGAAAAGGATTCCGAACAACTCATATTAAAGTATCGAATGATGCAGTAGTCCAGATAGTTTCAGTATTTGCGATTGGTTTCCATAGTCATTTCAATATGATAAATGGTGCTGACGCATCTATCACAAACTCAAACTCAAACTTTGGTACATTTGCTCTCGCTGCTGAAGGATTTAAGAAAGAAGCATTTGCAAAAGATGATAAAGGATTCGTTACATCAATCATAACTCCACGTTCAGTTGTAACAACTGATCAAAAAATTGAATATCTTCAAACTTTATTTGTATCAGGACAATCTTCAACAACAAGATTATTTCTATTTGGACAAACATCATTAACAGTTCCACCATCTCATATTGCACAAGGTTTTAGAATTGGTGCTAAAGTTGGTGAAAAATTATATGTTGACAAGAATGGTTCAACATATCAAGCCACCATTGTTATGCATCAACCAAGTACTGGGGATGAAACTACTTCACAAAAAACATATGAAGCAACACACTCAGCTGCTACAGCATCGCAAAAATCAGTTTTCTCTCTTATTGGTGGACATAAGTTATCAAATGGTGAATCTATTCGAATTATAGCTGATAATGGAGATCTACCAGAAAATATTGACCCACATACAGTTTATTTTGCAATTACAGTTGATGGTGATTCTACTTTAGGAACTAATCAAATAAGAATTGCATCATCAAAAACAAATGCAGAGTTAGCAACCCCTGTTTTTATAAACACTGTCGCATCAACAACTGATAGATTTAATATTATAAGTCGTGTATCTGATAAGAAACCTGGTGACGCTGGACACCCAATCCAATATGACGATACAGTCGGTGTAAAAAGATGGTTTATAAACACACTTGCGAGTGGCAATACTTTACATACTCAAGTAGCAAATGGTACTATAGTAAGTGATGATATATCATATGTGTTAAGAAGAGATGATGATCGTGGTATTGATGAGAAGTTATATAAAATTAGATATGTTGTTCCAAAAGAACTTGTTAATGGTAGAGCTCCAACAGATGGATTTGTTCTTCAGGATTCTAGTTTTACAAACGTAACTTCAAATGCAGATTTTACAAAACTAACAGCAGGTAGTTTAACAACTGCAGACTATGAATTTGATCGAAATACAAGATTTATATCTGTAGTTACTTTTGATAGTGGAACAAATAAAGTGACACTTCGATCTGATAAACCACATAATGTGAATGTTGGTGATCAAATTATAGTAAAAAATGTTCAAAGTTCATCTAATACTGGTGGAGTCGAGAACAAAGGATATAATGGTACATTCTTAGTAACTGATGTTTCAAATACTAAAGAATTTAAGTATTCTAATACAGATACATCAGGAACAGTTCATACTGTTGGAACATTCGTTAATAATACTCATACTCGTTCAACACTTCTTCCAAGATTTGAAAGAAATGATACAAAAAATAATTTCTTTATATACAGAACAGAACTTATTACTCCATATATTGAAGGTGTACAGGATGGTATCTATCATTTATTTGTATTAAATGCAGATAATGCAATGACTGATGCATCAAATCAGTTTACTGATAAATTCAATCAAAACATTGTTAATTTGTATCCTGAATATGATCGAGATAATATAAATGATAATCCCCCTCAAGCTAATTCTTTTGCAAAAAGATTTCCAATTGGTGAAGTAGTAACAAATGATTTACAAAAAAGTATTACAAGAGAAACTGCAAACAAGTTTACTGAATCATTTGATGTATCAAATAAAATTAGTTCAGTAACTGATAATAGTGGTACTGCTGATTTATCATTTGCAGAACAACATGAATTTCAATCTTTAAAATCACACAACACAATTAGTGGTGGTAGTGGTCATACAGATGGCACTTATTATAATATCAAACTCTTTAATACAAATGCATCACCTGCATCTGCGGTTTGGGATGGTGCGACTGCACAGGTTACAGTCTCAAGTGGTTCAGTAACTTCAGTTGATATTACTGAGGGTGGTTCTGGATATACAAATGGTGAAACATTATTTTTTGATTCTTCATCTGTTGCCACTGGTGGTATCGCAGGTTCACCAAGTGCATCAATTTCAATTGTAGAAGCAGGAATATCAACTGCAACAGGTAATTATGTTCAAGTAACAGGTCTTTCAACAGGTACAGATGGTTACTATCGTATAAATGCTGTTTCTGGAACAAGTGCGATTAGTGTAAAGAAGGCTGCAGGAGATACAATATTAGAAGGACAACAAGTCATAGACTTAGGACCTTGGATAACAGTTTCATCATCATCAGAAAGTGGGGGAGTTACAACATTCAATACCACCCAATCACATGGATTGATGGTAGGTAATGCATTTAGAGTATTAAATGCAACTGATGAATCATTAGGTGATTTTGTTGTTAAGTCAGTAACTGACTTTAACACATTTACTGCCACAACAACTTCCGCATTATCATCACCAAAATATATTCTAAAGCATGGTTTATCTGCGAATGAAGCATTATCTTCAGCGGGTAGTGAAAATATTGGTGTTAGAGGACTATCAGTCTATGACCACGAAACATTAAGGGCAAACGAAGCTATTAACTCATCTGAGTCTGGAATTCGTGTTCGTCTATTTAATGGATCTACAACAAATCCACAACCAGCAGCAGAAGCAACACAAATTCTAAAGAGATTTCCAATTGGTACTTACGTTCAGATAGAGGGTGAAATTTTAAGAGTCTCAAGTAGTACAATTGGTGGTACTCAGAATGATGTAGTTCAATTCATTCGTGGTGCTCTCGGTACAATCAGTGCAGCACATCCTAATAGCGTATTAATTAAAAAGATAAAACCACTACCAATCGAATTTAGAAGACCATCAATACTAAGAGCATCGGGTCATACGTTTGAATATGTTGGTTACGGTCCAGGTAACTATTCAACAGCATTACCACAACTACAAAACCGTTCATTATCTGAGAGAGAAGAATTCTTATCACAATCACAAGAAACCTCTTGTGGTAACGTTGTCTACACTGGTATGAATGATAAAGGTGATTTCTATATTGGTAATACTAAGATTTCATCTTCTAGTGGACAACAAACTACGTTTGATATTCCAATACCTACAATAACAGGTGAAGATCCAAATAGATTAAGTTTAGTTGCTGATGAAGTAATTGTTAAAGAGAGATTGTTAGTTGAGGGTGGCACATCAAAACAAATACTATCTCAGTTTGATGGTCCAGTAACATTTAATAATAATGTAAGATTATCAGATCCAACTAAACAGTTAACCACTGAGTCTGAAATTCGTGCTCAAGATGCAAGATTCAGAGATACTACACAGTCAACAAGTATAACTACAGGTTCTGTTGTTATTGATGGTGGTCTTGGAGTTGCAAAAAATATTTACATTGGTAACAATCTAATACCAAGTGCTGATAGCAATTCAGATATTGGAACTACCACTATCAGATTTGCGAATGTATACGCTGATAATTTTGTTGGTGATGGTGCAAATCTAACAAATACTGGTGCTCAGATGAGTGAACCAGCAACAGGTACTCATCGTGTCACTCTTACTGATGTGTTTAGTGGAACAATGATTACTGGTTTCACTGATTCTACATTAACATTTAATCTCGGAACTGATACTTTATCTGCGACTAATGTTAATGCAACAACCTTTACTGGAGCGTTGAGTGGTAATGCATCTTCTGCAAGTTTAGTTGATGTTAATTCCTTTACAACTGGTACATTTGATGTTGTATTAGTTAACGGTGCAGGTAGCACTCAGCAGTTAGGTCGTGATGCTGGATTTAGATATGATCCTGATTCTAATCAAATCGAAGTAACTGGTGGTGCAACAATTGATGATGTTACAATAGGTGTCGCTGGTGCTGCTGAAATTAACACTACTTCGGGAAATCTAATTCTTGATTCTGATGGTGGAACAGTTGAAATAACTGATAATCTTACAACTACAGGAAATGTTACACTTGGTAATGGAACTGGCGATTCAACCACAGTATCTGGAACTCTTGCAGTACAATCAACAACTGACACAAGTAGTAAAACAACAGGTGCATTAATTGTTTCTGGTGGTGTTGGAATTAATAAAAATCTACGTGTAGGTCAGGATATCTACGCATTCTCATCCTCAGATAGAAATTTAAAAGATAATATTACTGTGATTCCAAATGCTCTTGATAAAGTAAATGCATTAAGTGGAAATACATTTACTTGGAAATCAACAGCGGTAAATTATGATTGGCTTCATGAAGGTCAAGATACTGGTGTAATTGCACAAGAAGTTGAAGCACTTGGATTACCAGGTATTACAACTACGAGAGATGATGGAACTAAAGCAGTTCGATATGAAAGATTAGTGCCAGTTTTAATTCAAGCAATTAAAGAATTATCTGCCAAAGTAGATGCTTTATCCTAATAAATAACTAAAAAATAACTGATGGCGAATATTAAGAAAGGTTTTAATTTTAGAAATGGTGTTCAGGTAGATGATGACAACCTGAAGGTAAGTCCGACTGGACTGGTTGGTATCGGAACAACTGTACCAACAGAAGCTCTTGATGTTCGTGGAAATTTAATAGTAACAGGAGTTTCGAGTGCTGCAACCGCACAGGCAGGTGTATTAACTGTAACAACACTAAATCCATCAGAAATTATTGGTGCGGGAGTAAGTATTGTAAGTGGTATAGTCACAGCGAGTTCAGGTATAATAACGTTTTTTGGCGATGCACGATTTTTACAAGGCATGCCAACATCTCAATGGGAAGATGTTAATACTGGTTTAGGTGTAACTAGTATATACAATACAGGTGGTAATGTTGGTATCGCAACCTCTAATCCACAATTTACTCTTCAGATAGGTGGTAATGTTAATTCATTCAAAGATGGTGTTGGTATAAGTTCATTTGGAGATATAAAGGTATCTGGAGCAATTACAGCAACTTCATTCACTGGTGATATAGCTGGTGATGTGACTGGAAATATTACTGGTCTTATTAATTCTTCTGGTATATCTACTTTTGGTGGTATAAATGCGACAGGTCGTATAGTTGGATCAGCAACAAGCAATGTTATTCCTTTCTTGTATGCTAATCAGGGGGAACTTCCATCTGCTTCAACATATCATGGTGCAGTTGCTCACGTTCATGCAACAGGTGCATTATATTTTGCACACGCTGGTGCTTGGTGGGAGTTAGTTAATAAAGAGTCAAGTGGTGTAGTTGGAACTGGAACAGAGTCATACAATATAAAAGAATTAAATACGGGTCAACTTGTATCTACATCAGCAACCACAACTTCATTAAATGTTGCTGGTGTTTCAACCTTTACAGGTTCAATTATTGCCAATAGTTCTGTTGATTTTAATGGAGACTTGGATGTAGACGGACATACAGATTTAGATAATGTAAGCATTGCTGGTGTCACAACTTTCACAGGTGCAATTAATGCTGATGGTGGTGCGAGTGTTGATAATATTCAGATTGGAGTTACAGGTGATAATGAAATTGATACATCAACTGGCAATTTAACAATTGATTCATCTGGTGGAACTACAACGATTGATGATAATTTAACTATAACTGGTGAAACAAATGCAGTTAACGTTGTTGCATCTGGTGTTATTACAGCAACAACAGAACTTAATTCGCCATTGATTGGTGTTGGAACTGATACACCTGCAAACGATGTTCAAATTCAAGTTAGAAACGAATCTGGAGATGCAGGAATACAAGTTACAAGTGATAATAATCTTGCAACATTGAAGATTGGAAGAGATTCTGATAATAGCAATGGTAATGTCACAGTTTTACAATTTGGAGGAGGTGCAGGTGCAAATTATAGTCACTCAAATTCTTTTGATATAATAAATTACGATACTGGTAATTTTAATTATCATCTAAGTGGAGATAATGCTGGTGCTGTACAGGGTGATTTCCATTGGCATAAAGGTATTAATAATTCCAGATTAATGACCTTGACAAATACAGGTCGTCTTGGTATAGGAATTACAACACCAAGTACACCACTTCATGTTCTTGGTGATGCTACTATAGGTGGAAATGTATTTCTTGGTGCTGATTTAACAATGCCAGGTGCACTCAATGTACCGAGCGTTATTTCAAATCTTACAGGTAATGTTACAGGTAATGTCAATGCAACAACTGGTCTTTCAACATTTTCTGGAATTGAAATTTCATTAAGCAAATATTTTCAGGTTGGTGAATTTCAAGCAAATAGAATCGGTATTGGTGGCACAATGGATTCTGCTAAATTAGCTGTTTATAATGATCCTACTAAAAAATTCTTTGTAACTGATAGTGGAAATGTTGGTATAAAAACTGATGATAATTTTGGAAACGAATTGTATGTTAGTGGAGACGTTGTTTTAAAAGAAGCACTTGGTGTTGGAACAACTCTTCCTACTTCTGTTGTTGATTTTTCTAATGCTGGACAAGGACTTACAGGTGCTAAAGCAAATAAAATGTTTATGATACCACCAAAAGTAAATACATCACAAAGAGCTGCTTTATTGGGTGTAGTATCTGGTGCAGTTATATTTTACACTAATACAAATAAATTACAAGTATATGTTGGAAGTGGTGCTTATGATGTGGCAAATTGGCAGGATTGTAATTAACTATGACTATTAACAAATCATCGGGTGATACTCTAAGTTTTCAAAATGATATAGAATCTGAATTTGGAAATACTCCAGACAGAAGATTGGGTGAATATAGAAGAGATGATCCTGCTAATACAACAGAATCCTTCAATAAATCACCTGGTTCTTTATCAAATTTACCTTTGGATACAGGAATCCCAACATCAGGGACAATTAAATTCAGTGATTTTTACGGTAAAAAATTAAATATGGTAGTTGATTATTTCACTACTGCTGAAAATAGACAAGATGTCGGTGCAAGTCAAATGGCAGCAACTTGGAGATATAATAATAGCTCTGCCAAAGTAAAGGTTATTGGTGGTTTTAGAGGGAGACCAACTGGGTCTCTATCAGGTTTTAATTTATCATCAAGTTCTTGGCAAGGTGGAAAAAAAGTTTTTATCAATGTTAATAAAAATCTTGGAAGTGCAAAAATTTCTGCTAATAGTGATCGAAGAAGAGTGGCATTAAGAACAGGTGTTTGGCCGTCTAATACAACCTTACAAATTGACATAGGCAGTTCGGGTAGAATTCAAGGTGCTGGTGGTGATGGCAGACAAGGAGCTACTAGTAGTGGAAAAGGTGGTAATGGTAAACCTGGTTCAAGTGGTCTAGGTATTGAATATGCAGCACAAATTAATATTTCTGGTAGTAATAAAATAAGATGTGGATTTGGTGCTGGCGGTGCTGGCGGTGGTTCTAACTCCAACCCTAACAAAAACCCTAGAGATTTTGGAAGATCTGGTGGAGGAGGTGGTGGTGGTGCTGGCATCCCCTTTGGTAATGGAGGTCCTGAAAATACTGGTGGATATGGAACTGTTGGAGGTAATTCTCCAACATCTCAGAAAGGAGTAGCTGGTCAAAATGGTGATGCCAATGCAGGTGGTAATGGTGGAGCAGGTGGTGCACATGGTGAAGGTGGTGGTCAAGCAGGATCTGGAAGAAGAGGTGGAGACCAAAATGACGCTGCACAATCTGGAACTGCAGGATCTCCAAACAACGGTAGTGGAGGAGATGCTGGTGCTAATGGTTTTGGTATAGTTTTTAGTTCAAATTCTGTAGAGAGCAATTGTACTGGAAGTAAAAATACTGCTGCTGCTTATGGTGGCGATACTGTAGGAAGTGTGTTATAATTATTGAATGATAACTATTCTAGATAATATCGTAGGAAATTCTACGTTTGAGAGTGATTGTATTCAAATTTTAGAGAATAATACAAAAAATACAAACGAGAAAAACTTTAATGAAAGATGGTATTCATTTGAGGAAGACCATATTTTTAGAGATTTCTGTGTGCAGATGATTAATGTGGCAGCAAATTTTTATGACTTGACATCTTGTAAGGGTTATGAATTTTGGTCACAGAATAATACACGACCACAAGATTGGCATCTTGATCAAGATGAACAATTAGCAGCAAAAACAAATCAAACTAGATTTCCATTGTGTTCTATGGTATATTATGTAAAAGTAAATGATTTAAAAGGTGGAAAATTGCACATAGAAGATGATATTATTACCCCAAAAACAAATAGATTAGTTATTTTTTCACCACAACTAAATCACTGTGTCGATCCATTTATTGGTGATAGAATATCTTTTTGTGTTAATCCTTGGAGTTTTAAACTATGATTAATGATTTTATTTCAATTCACGATGATATTTTTAGTGAAGATGACTGTAAAGAATATATTGATAGAATAGAACACTATGTTCATACAGGATTGATGATTAAAGAAGAATATGATGAACGTCATATGAGAGATCACTACACTATTAATTTTAATAATGATAATACATATAACCTTTTATCAGGTGATAATTTATCAACTCATTTTTTACCAATGATAGAAGAACCAGTAAAGCAATATATTAAAAAATTTAGTGTATTAGAAAGAGAAAATTTATTAGTATATGATACAAAAATTAAAAAAATACCAATAGGTGGTGGTTTTCACAACTGGCATTATGAAAATTCTGGATTACAATCATCAGCTAGAAAAATAGTTATTCAATTATATTTGAATACGATTGAAGAGGGTGGAGAGACAGAATTTTTATATCTTAATAAAAGAATTAAAGCACAGCAAGGGAGATTAATTATTTTTCCAGCTGCATATACTCATACACATAGAGGTAATCCACCAATAGGTCAAGACAAATATATAGTGTCAACTTGGGCAGTATCACAACAATCATCTGCGTAATGAAAAAATTTAAAATTAAAAAAATAAAAATGGTAAATGCAAAAAATAATTACAATTGTGATTATTTGTTCTATATTAATAATTCTAAATTTATATTCAAATGAATTCAAAAAATGCTTTTAAAAAATGTCGTGATGA
>Ga0066835_10000149_pt1 | contig 13867 bp, 12 predicted proteins | sample ETNtaG_3_FD_67280 | JGI IMG/M metagenome (GOLD analysis project Ga0066835, IMG submission 67280) | Marine microbial and viral communities from oxygen minimum zone, Eastern Pacific Ocean - ETNP201302SV84 | ecosystem: Environmental > Aquatic > Marine > Unclassified ... | reverse complement strand
AATAAGAAAATCCATAATTTTCAGTCAAATGGCCTAATTCTAAATCCTCAAATAGAATTTATTTCAGAAAATATTTCAATGCATTTTTCACCATTAATTAGTAGTGAGAATATTTTATTTAATTCACTTTATCTTAAAATAGATACAGAGATTGGTTCTTTCAAGTTAGGTAATTTTTATTCAAACAACAGTGATTTTTCTCTTTTAAGCAGCGGTAATCTTTTTGAAAGCGAAAACTCATTACCTTATTTTAGGATAGACTATTTCAATAATTTTAAAATCAAAGATGTAAGATTCGATTTCAACATTTCAAACGGTATATTTGATGAAAACCAAATTTACTTAGAGGCCCCTTATGTCCATAGAAAAAGCTTATTTTTAACAAAAAACTTTAAAAAACACACTATTTCAATTGGTATGACGCACGGAGTCATTTGGGGAGGTAATGTAAAGAGCTTTGGGGCAATGCCAAACACATTAGATGATTTTTTTCGAATTTTTTTAGGAAGAGGTGGAGATGATCAGACATCTGACAGTGAAAAGAAAAATGCATTGGGTGATGCATTTGGCGCTTGGGATTTCATTTATAATACTAACTTAGGTTCATACAAAATAAAATTATACCATCAATATTACTTCGAAGACAGAAGTGGTTTAAAAATGATAAATAAATTTAAAGAAAATTTTGACGGTCTGTGGGGGATGGAATTATCAAAAAATAATGATTTTAATTTTCTTTTTGAATATTTAAATACTAGGTATCAAGGAGGTAATACTCATCCACCAGGTATCGATTCATATTATTGGAACGGAGTTTATAGTAGCGGCTGGGTTTATAAAGGGGCGATAGTTGGGAATCCATACATTGAAGTATTTTCAAACAGAGCTGAGGTTTTAACATTAGGTTTCTCAAAATCGATTAAAGATTTTAATTTTTCATTTTTAATTAATAAACATAATCAATATAAATATTCCTATAATGGTTCAGGTGGAGTTAGGAATCTTACAATAGATTTAGAAAATGATATTTCTAATACGAATTTATATTCAACCATTGGTTTTTCGAAAGTGATAAGTGAAAACTTTATTATTGAAACTTTTTTTTCAAAAGATAAGTACAATAAAATTAGTTCATTAATAAATTTAAAGATTGTTATAAAAGAATAATTTTTATATCATAACCTATGAAATTTGTTGTTACAGGCGGCGCTGGGTTTATCGGTTCAAATACTGTTGACTTGTTAATTAACAATAATCATTCAGTTTGTGTTTTAGATAATTTCTCTACTGGTAAGCAAGAAAATTGCAATCCAAAAGCAGAATACCATAACTTTGACATTTCAGATTCGAAAAATAATGAAAAAATTAAATCAATTATTTCGGGGGCTGATGGAATTTTTCATTTAGCAGCTTTAGCTAGAGTTCAAGATTCAATTGAAAATCCCGTTCATTTTGAAATAAATAATACAATCGGAACTGTAAATATGCTTAAGCTCGCAAACGAATGCGGAATTAAAAGATTAGTGTATAGCGCATCTTCATCTGCATACGGCAACACTGAAAAATTACCATCCATTGAAACAAATGATATAGATCCAATTTCACCATATGCAATGCAAAAATATTATGGAGAAGTTGCTTGTAAGATGTTTACTTCTGTTTATGGTATTGAAACAGTGTGTTTAAGATATTTTAACGTTTATGGGGAAAGACAAAGTTTAGATGGTGCTTATCCATTAGTTATGTGTGTTTTTGCAAAACAGAGACTTCAAAATAAACCTCTCACAATCAGGGGGGACGGAGAACAGAGAAGAGACTTCACTCATGTTTATGATGTTGCTAATGCAAATTATTTAGCTATGAAATCAGATAAAGTTGGTAATGGTGAGGTTATTAATATTGGAAACTCTGATAATAAATCAGTCAATGATATTGCAAATATGATGGGCGGACCAAAAGTGTTTGTTGACCCTGTTATTGAACCTAGAGAAACTTTAGCAGATAACACAAAAGCAAAAATATTATTAGGTTGGAAGCCAACTATAGAAATTGAAGATTGGATACCAAAATATAAAAAACAATTAGGCATAAAAGATGAGTAAGAAAATTCTTATAACTGGAGGTGCTGGTTTTATTGCACACCATCTCGTTGATAAAATTCTTAAAACTACAGATTGGGAAATAGTTACTTTAGATAGACTTGATTTCAGTGGAAATTTAAATAGGCTGCACGAAATAGTTTTTGAGCACAATGATATAAATAGGAAAAGAATTAAATTCATTTATCATGATTTAAAAGCAGAAATTAATCCTGAAATTCAAACACTTATCGGAGATGTCGATTATATTGCTCATCTTGCAGCTGGTTCACACGTAGATCGATCAATCTCGCATCCTCTTGAATTTGTAATGGATAACGTAGTCGGAACAGCACATATTCTAGATTATGCTAGAAAATTGAATAAATTAGATATGTTTGCATACTTTAGCACTGATGAAGTGTTTGGCCCTGCTCCAAAAGGAGTAAATTATAAAGAAAATGATCGATACAACTCAACAAATCCTTACTCTGCTTCAAAGGCTGGAGGTGAAGAGTTAGTAGTTGCATATCAAAATACATACCAGCTTCCTTGCTTTATAACTCACACAATGAATGTTTTTGGTGAAAGACAGAATGTTGAAAAATATATTCCAATGGTTATAAAGAAAGTTAGAGATAATGAATTAGTAACAGTGCATGCTAACACAGAAAAAACAGTTGCTGGATCAAGACATTACATTCATGCTGCAGACGTAGCGGAAGCGCTACTTTTTCTGTATGATTATGATATCAACTCATTAAAGCCTGATTTAACAGGAGCAAAATGTCAAAAATTTAATATTGTCGGTAAAGATGAAATTGATAATTTAGAACTTGCTCAGTTTATTGCAAAAGCACAGAGAAAGGATTTAAATTATGAAATGGTTGATTTTCATTCATCAAGACCCGGTCATGATTTAAGATATGCTTTGGATGGAACAAAAATGAAATCCTTGGGATGGGAACCTCAATCTGCATATGATAGACTTGAACCTGTTGTTCAATGGACCTTAAATAATGATAGATGGCTATAATTTATCATTTGTTAACTTTGAAATTGAGATTAAATTCATAAAATGATAAAATTTCTTATAATCACTTTTTTCGCTATTAATAGTTTAGTTTTTACACAAAATTTTAATGATTTAAATGGATTAAGCAATGATCAGCTTGACGATCTACGTTCAGAGCTGAATAATAATCAACAAGAAAATTTTCAGGTCCCCGTTGAAAATAATACTGTAATTATACCTGCAAATACCAATATAGTTGAACCTAATATTAACGAAAATTTTGGATATGAGTATTTCGAAAAGAATATTAATTTTTTTGACAATATACCCACACCAAATGATTATAAATTAGGGCCAGGCGATGAAATAATTTTATCTTTGTGGGGAGAAACAAATTCTAGAGAAGTTTTTGTTATTAATAAAGATGGAGCAATTTATTATCAAAATATCGGTTTTATTAATCTTTCAAATATGACTCTTTCAAAAGCTGAAGATGTTCTTGAAAATCAATTATCAAGAATTTATTCAACTATGAACGATTCTAAAAAACCTACTAAGCTAAGCATCGAATTGGGTCGAATAAAATCTCTAAACGTATACTTCACAGGTGAGATTGCTAATCCTGGTATCAATTTGGTGCATCCTTTTTCAGATATTTTTGCAGCAATAATTCAAGCAGGAGGAATAAGTGATAATGGGAGTCTTAGACAGATAAAATTAATCAGAGATTCTGAAGAAATTGCTATCATTGATTTTTATTCTTTTTTTATTTCAGGTAATGACAAATTTTCAAATATTAAAATTTTAGACGGAGATATAATACATATACCTATTGTAAAAAACAGAGTTAGGATTGAAGGTGAAGTCATAAAGCCTAAATTTTATGAACTATTAAATTCAGACAGGTTATCAAATTTAATTGAATATGCAGGGGGTTTAAGTTCTTCAGCAAGTCAAAAAGCATTAATCGAAAGTATCGTTCCTTCAGATGAGAGAACTTCTGATGATTATGCGGTTATGTCAAATATTGTTGCTTTATCATCATCTACTGAAATAATTTTAGAAAATGGGTCTTATGTAAATATTCTTCCTATCGCAGTCAATAGTACAAATGTATCAATTTATGGAAGAGTTTATAGAGAAGGAGAATACCCTGCATTTTCTTCTGGTACAGTTGATGGTAAAATAAAATCTTCAAGCTTAAAAAAAGTTCTAGATGCTGCTGGTGGATTTAATGATCCAGTTTTTAGAAAATCTATTGATGAAAATATTGTAATTCTTAGGCAAGATGAAAATCAATTTTATGCTAAAGAATTTAATATCAACATCAAAGATGCATCAACTTTTGACTTAGAAGTCAATGATAAAATTTTTGTATATGAAAATATTAATTATGAAAATAGTTTTAGTTACACCATGGAAGGAGAATTAAATCTCCCTGGTGTTTATCCATTGATTGATGGTTTAACATTATCTCAGGCTATTACAAAAGCAGGAGGAATTACTGATCTAGGATCTATAAATTCTATCTTAGTAGAGAAAACTCTATTAACTAATGATGAAAACGGTGATGAGATAATTATAAATGAAATGGTTAGTAACATCAATTTGGATTTCAGGTTATCCAACGGAGATGTTGTCAGAATTTCTCCAAAGACTAATGTTGTTCGAGTAGATGGGAATGTATATAATCCTGGTCTTGTTGCCCATTCAAGTAAAAAAATGACCATGAGTAAAGCTATTGAACTAGCAGGTGGATTTATGCCTAATAGCTTAAAAAAACGATCATATGTTGTACGAGCTAATGGTGAAATTGAAAAAGCAGATTTATTCCGAGGAAGATTAAAAAGAGTTTATCCAGGCGACGCAATTTTTGTACCTTTAGATCCAGAACCATCAGACTTTGACATTACACAATTTTTAGCTGATATTTCTTCAACATTGGCAAATATTGCAGCGATATTAGTCATTGCTGATAATAATAATTAATGAAACTCATTCTTTTACGTCACGGTGAAAGCCAATGGAATCTTGAAAATAGATTTACAGGGTGGAAAGACGTACCATTAACCTCCAATGGCATTCAAGAAGCCAATTTTTCTGGGGAACAATTAGTTAAAAATAATATAAAAATTGATACAATTTATTCATCACTCCTTGAAAGAGCCAAACACACTGCAGATATTGTTGCAAGCATCATAGGTTTTAATAAACAGAGTATTAAATACAATTGGAGATTAAATGAAAGACATTACGGAGCTCTCCAAGGATTAAACAAATCAGAAACTGCTGCAAAATTTGGAGAAGAGCAGGTTAAAATCTGGAGAAGAAGTTATGATATACCCCCACCTTTATTATCAGAAGAAGATCAAAGACACCCTAAATTCAATGAAAAATTTGAAAATATTAAAGAAGATTTACCATCAGGCGAAAGTTTAAAAAATGTTATTGAAAGATTAGATTCTTTTCTGGATAACTATTTTAATTTTATTAAATTTAATCCTGGTAATCATCTGATTGTTGCTCATAGCAATTCTTTAAGAGCAATAGTAAAAATATTGGAAAAATTGTCAAAAGAAGATATTATTTCTGTAAATATTCCAACTGGTGTTCCACTTGTTTATAAAATCGATAAAAACCTTAATATTATTGACAAAAAATATTTAATTGATGACAATATATTGAAGAAGAAACAAGATTTAATAGAAAATCAAGGAAAGGTAAAATGAATTTAAATTTTTCTGAAATAAATGTCTTATTAATTGGCGATTATATGTTGGATGAATATATATATGGTTATTCAAATAGACAATCTCCAGAGGCTCAAGTTCCTGTTATGAAAAAAGAACAGTTTTATTGCTATCCTGGAGGAGCAGGTAATGTTGCTATGAATTTAAAATCATTAGGAGCAAGTGTAACATGTTTAGGATATGTTGGTAATGACAACCGAGGAAAATTATTAATAGAAAAAATGAAGAATGAAGAAATTGATTGTAGTTATATTTCAACTGAGGAAACGATAACGACTCTTAAAACTAGGTATTTTGTAAATGGTGTTCAAATATTAAGAATTGATGATGAAGAAATACTAAAAGAATGGAAGCCAAAATCAATATCACAATTAAATTTTAACAGTTTTGATGTAATTATTTTATCTGACTACAATAAAGGAGTACTCAACAATGATTGGTTTAAAGATATAGAATTTCAAAATATAATTACTGATCCAAAGAAAGATGATTTTTTATTTTATTCTAATTCAAAAATTATTACTCCAAACCTAAATGAACTTCAAAGAGCAACTAATATTGAACTTAAAAATTTAGAATCTGTAAAAAAAGCATGTCATAAAATTCTTTCTGAAACGGATTTGGAATATATTATTGCAAAGATGGGTGAAAAAGGAATGATAATAGCAGGTAAAGATAATTTAGCAAAACTCATTAATCCTCATATTGTTAAAGATCCAGATGTTACTGGCGCTGGTGACACTGTTATTGCTGCTTTTGCGTTAGCTTATTCAAAATTCAAAAATGTAGAACTTGCTGCAGAAGTTGCTAATGCTGCTGGATCAATAGCTGTAAGTAAGAGTCAAACTGTAGCAGTTAAAATAAAAGAAATAGAATCTTTACTTTCCAAATAGTTTTTCTCTTATTTTAGTAGCAGAAATTTTACCAATATCTGAAGGGGGAACATGCTCAATAATATCATATCCAACTCCACGACCATAATTCACTGATTCAATATCTGGTATAATGATAACTTTAACTTTCTGATTATCGACTAATTCTTTTAATTCTTTTTCTACATTTTCTTTCACTTCAAAAGGATCATAAGGATTTTTATCATCTTTACTAACTTCTCTAACACAGATTAAAACATTTTTACCTTCATTTAATCTTTGATCAATTAACCACCTATGACCATTGTGCCATGGTTGCCATCTCCCAATAAACATTGAATACTTCATTAATCACTTTCCTTTTTACATAAATAGTTATTTTTTTTGAGATAAGTAATTATTTCATCACTTATTTTATCTAAGCTTACATTATTATTGATAACATGAATTTCTGGTTTTGTTGGTGTTTCATATCTTGAGGAGATACCCGTAAAATCATTTATTTCACCTTTCCTAGCTTTTCGATAAAGACCTTTTGGGTCTCTCTTTTCACAGGTTTCTAGCGATGCATCTACATAAACTTCCAAAAATTGATTTTTTTCAAAAAGATTACGGACTAGCAATCTGTCAGAAATAAAAGGAGAAATAAATGCTGTAAGCACAATTAAGCCTGCATCATTGAAGAGTTTTGCAGTTTCTCCTACTCTACGAATGTTTTCAATCCTACTTTCTTCATCAAATCCTAAATCTTTATTTAAACCATGACGAACGTTATCGCCATCTAATAAATATGTTTTGAAATTTAAATTATGCAGTTTTTTTTCAACAGCATTCGCAATTGTAGATTTCCCGCTAGCGCTAAGTCCAGTAAACCACAAAACAAATGATTTTTGTTTTAGTTGTGATTCTCTATCTTTTTTATTTATGGTTGTTTTATGCCAAACAATATTTTTCATTTATTTCCTATACTTTCATATGAACTAACTTTTTTTGGAAGGACATAAAATCTCCAATCCATAACTTCAATTTGAGAATATTTTTCAATTTTAAATGACTGAAATTCATTTTTAGGATTCACTCTTTTTATTGATCCATTCACAAGTAAATCTAGAGGCATCATAAAATTATCGTTTACATTATTCCACCTATAATTAAAACTATTTTCTGTTTGGTAATATTCTAATTCGGGCTGAAATGGAGAATAAAAATACTGCTCGGCAAAATACCAATAATCTTCACCAGTTTTTTCATATACTTTTTTAAAAAAATCATCTGTATTAGCAAACCCTTTAGCGTGTTCAGTCATAAATTCATATAAAATTTCAAACCAAATTTTATCGTTATCGATTACACTTCTCAAAGTGTGCATTACCCACGCTCCTTTCATATACGTGTCTCCATGTAATGCCCAATGATTTTCATTTTCTTTTCCTACAATAGGAATTTCATTAGCAATCCTATTTTTTAAAGAATTTAGATAATGCACCCCCAATTCATAGCTATTAAATTTGTCTTCAAAATATATTGCTTCTGAATAAACTTGTAACCCCTCATGAATCCATATGTGTGTTGGGTCAGACGCTGTAACACTATTACCAAACCACTCATGACCAGTTTCATGTATGATAAGCGGATCTATCACGCCATACATTGGCCAACTTTTACTTCTTACTCCATTATAAATACTGAAACCATTACCATATGTAACTGCCGATTGATGCTCCATTCCTAAATAAGGTACTTCAATTAATTTATAGCCATCTTCATACCACTGATAATCACCAAAATATTTTTCATAAAACCTTATAACCTCTTTTGATTGACTGAAGTAATTTGAAGCAAGTTCTTCATTATAATCCAAAACATAATGATCCATATAATGAATTTTATCATTTTTAATAAAAGTATCTTGAACAGCTACATAGTTTCCTATTTGGACTGAAATATTATAATTATTTATTGGGTTGCTAACAAACCATTCATATGTAGATTTATTATTTTCAGTTTTAACACTTCTTAATTTACCATTACCAACTGCAACCATATTTGAAGGAACTGTATACGACATTCTTACACTATCACCTTCAGCAGTGATATGGTCTTTATTCGGCCACCAGATTCTTGCACCTTCTCCTTCGCAAGAAACCGCAATCCAATCTCGATTATCCTTATCTTTTGTCCACGTAAATCCTCCAGCCCAAGGTGGATTATCTGCACTTTGAGGAATTCCTTGATAAAAAACAGTAAAATTAAACATGCTATTTTTTTTAATTTCTGAGTTAAAATTAATTAATACTGCATCAAATTCTCTAGAAAAAGACAATTCCTGATTTTGGTAAGTTATTTTTTTTATTTTTAAATTTTCTGCCAGGTCAATCTGCAATTTATTTAAATCTCTCATACTTTCTGCTTTTACATTAACAAAACCATTTAATGATTTATTTTCAATGTCAAAATCTATGTTAATATCATAATATGAAACTCTGTATGATGATCGATTTTCATTTAAATTTCCGATTAAGAAATTATTTGGAGTTAATTCTGGTAACTGATGTTGATTTCCATGAGGCCTATTTTCCTGGCAAGACAACAAAGTAAATAGTAATAAACTAAAAATTATTTTTTTCATAATAAGTCCTCGTTCTGAAAAGATTGTTAGCAAAAATGATATAATACAGAATTATACAAAAAAGAAACCAAAGAACTATAGCAAAAGCTTCTTTAATTAAGAATAAAATATAAACGATAAAAAAATAAATGAGCCATTTAATCCAATTAGGCAGTGACCATAATTTTAACAGCAAATTCACATGATACCTCTTAAATAATTATAGTAATCCATTGATTCATTATAAATAGAATCATATTTATACTCAATGTTAATATCCTTTTTTTGATATTTTTGAAATCCAGTAGTATTTATAACATTGTCATACCAATGTTTCCACCAAATACCATCATTTTGATGATTACCTTTTTCCCAGCAAAGCATGGACTTGTCAAAATCAATATTTATAATTTTACACCAATCAGATAATACTTTTGTTGGATTTTTAAGCAAATCTTCAGAATCGACCACTATAAATTTTTTATTCATTTTTTTTAAATACTTTGCAATTTTATACTGTTGTGGATAACCTAATTCTTCAACGCTTTGTAACTTATTTTTTGCTGAATAGGAATTTATAACCTCTTTTGGGTCTCTTATTAGAATGCAATTTTCAATTTTTGTAATCCAATCAATTTTTTTTAAATCAATTAAATGATGTGCCATATGTTTTTGATAGCAAATATTTTTATGGTCTGGGATTGTGCATGTTAGCTCACTAACAACTTTGTCATAATCCGTAGAGTAATGATTAATTATTTCTGATCTCATCGGATGATTTTTTTGTGTTTTATTTAAATAGTACGCATAAAATGGCTCATCTATCACAACTGTATCTCTTCTAGATGACCACGATCTCATAAGAGCGGTTGAAATATTCCGAGGTCCCGACCAGCAAGCAATAATCATTTTTAAGTAATACTGTCCTGAATATATTTATTATATGAAAATCTTATTTTATTAACCAAAGAATCAGAATTGATAGATTGAATAGTTCTATTTTCTATTTTAGAAACAGGAATAATACCAGCAAAAGTTCCAGTAACAAAAGCTTCTTCGCAGTCTTTAATATCTTCGAAAGTAAAATTAGTTTCATGACATACAATTTCATTCATTTTGCATAATAAAATTGCTTTATTTCTTGTAATTCCATTAAGACAATATTTACCTGTTGAAGTCCAAACCTGTTTATTTTTAACAAAAAAAAGATTTGTGGAATTACATGTACTGATATTACCATTAGGATCATTCATTATACCTTCATCATAGTTTAGTTCATTAGCTTCAATACTTGCTAAAATACAATTAAGTTTACTTAAAGTGTTAAAATGTGTGCTCAAAATACTTTCTGGAGGTCTAATGGTTTGGACTCTTCCTATCCTTATTCCATTTAGATAAATTTGAGGATTAGTTTTCTTATACTCTGGGATAATGACAAAATTAATTGGTCCAACATTTGCATTTGGATTTTGATATGGAGTAATTTTGTTTCCTCTAGAAATAATAAGACGAATGTGAACATCGTCAATCATATCATTCTTAGATAAAACTTTTTCTATTTCATCAATAATTTCATTTTTTGTTAAAGGAATATGTAGTGAGATTCCATTTGCACTATTAAAGATTCTGTCAAGATGTTCATCAATAAAAACTAGTTTAGATTTGTGAAGTCTAATACCCTCCCAAACTCCATCTCCCAGGAGAAAACCGCTATCAAAAACAGAGATTTTAGCTTCATCTCTTTTATATAGTTCACCATTTATATTTATAAAAATATTCTCATTTCTAGGATCAACTATATAGGAATGACTACTCATTTGTGGGCCCACAGGGACTTGAACCCCGAACCTGCGGATTATGAGTCCGTTGCTCTAACCAATTGAGCTATGGGCCCTTTATTCAATTAAATATATAATATTAAATTATAAGTTCTAGAAAATAATCATAAGAACTTTAATATCATAAAATCAATTATGACGATATATTCATTTAATTTAATTGCTAAGATTTATAATTAAATGTGCACACTTAATATATTTTTACTATAATTTTAAAAACAAATTATATAAATGTGGAGCTAAGTCAAAATGAGTAATAAATTAAGTTTTCAACATGTGGTAAATGACATCATTAAGAATCATTTTTTTAATTTGATTAAGATTAATTTATTTTTTTCTATAATAATTTTTATTGTATATACTTTTTTACCTAAAACTTATTATGCTGATACTTCGCTAACTCAATCAGGTAATTCAGCTGATTCAATTTTGGGGAATACAAGATCGTTGGCTAATACTGTAGGAATAAATCTACCAAATAATTCCTTTTCTGATTTTTTCTACATACCCAATATCATTTATTCAAAATCTTGTATCGAATCAATTTTATTAAAAACAAGAGATATTAATGGAGAAACAACTAGCTTACATGACTTTTGGACAAATAAAAGAATATTGATTTCAGGTAAAAGTGAACAGCAACTTTTATATGATTCAATTTTAAAATTTGAAGAAAGAATAATTATCGATGAAGATTTTAAGTCTGGAATGTTTACGATTGGTTTTCATTCAAATTTTGAAGAATTATCACTCGAAATAATTGAAGATTTAATTAAATATATCAATAATTTTATAAATAACACTGCATCTGAAAAATCCTCTTCACTATCCAAACTGTATAATCAAAAGCTTTTAGCCTATCAAGAGAAATTAACTTTCGCTGAGGAAAATTTAAAAAATTTCGCCGAGAAAAATAAGAATTACCAAAATTCTCCTGAGTTATTAATTGAATTTGAAAGATTAAATAGACAAGTGATTTTAGAAAATGATAGATATTTGAATGTTTTTGTTCAAAATACCTTAGCTGAGATTGAAGAAGAAAAAAATGTACCAAAAATTAATATTTTATCTAAACCTTATATTCATCCAAAAGTTTATTCCCCAGATTTATTCTTAATATTGTTGGTTGGTTTATCTATAGTTAATGTTTCTTTTTTAACTATTTATTTAACTAGAAAACAAATTGATTAAAGCAGCTCTAGATTATAAACCAAATTATTTTGAAATAATTTCACTAGTTTTTGTTTTACTCTATTATGGATCAGTGGTAGTTATTGGAGGAGGTGAAATAAATTTTTTCAATAAACTTATCTATCCTTTTTATGTACTTTTTTTATTCACTTTTCTCATATCTAAATTTTACACTAGGGAATTTTTATTTTATGAATATAAAAAAATAATTTTATTCATTTGGTGTATTACTATATACCTTAACTATTCTATAATAATGAATTATGCAGATTTAAATATTGCATGGCTCTTAGGTGATTTTTCAGTAATTATGTGTTTGTTATTATCCATTTTCATTGGGAAGAAAGTTGACTTATTCAAAAATATAAACAATTATTTTGAATATCTTGTTTTCTTATTATTTATTCTAATGTCTCTAGATTTTATTGTTAATTATAACCCCGATGAAGGTCAGTTGAGAATGTATTCTAGATTGATGATTGTTCCTGCTTTTTTCCTGTATCAAACTATAACAAAGAGCAGTAAAATTTATTTTTCTCTATACCTTATATGTTTGATTCTATCAATTTTTACAAACATGAGGTATGCTTTCATAATGACAGTTTTTTTAATGCTTATTTTCTTTGTTTTATTTGTACGAAAGTATTTGAGTAATATCTTTAAAGTGAAAAATATTTTATTTTTTATATCCTTAGCGATATTATTTTTTTTAACACTTTTATCTGATGAAGCTTTTTTAGAAAGATGGCGCTTTTTTAAATTATTTAGTTCTGACATAAATACAAATCAAATTGGTTTAATTAGCACATTTGCTGTAAGATACTTTGAAGTGGTAGACACTATTTCTCATATTAAAAATACTTTTAATCCGCTCACAGTTTTTTTTGGAAATGGTGCAGGTGCTGCTTTTAAAGCTGATTTATTTTGGACTTGGGCTAACAATGAATGGTATAATATTAACTCTTTTTCATCTCAATCTCATAAGCATATCTTACACTTTGGTCCAGTGAGAGTATTTTTTAGGTATGGAGTTTTAGGTTTAATTATTGTTGGCATTTTTTTTACTGATTTGATAAGACATATGAAAATAAGTTACCATAAATTGAATATAAATTTTGTCATTTTAATTTCTCTAGTTTCACTATCATTAAGATTTGTTATTCAGCCAATATTTAATGACTTATTAATGTCTATTTTGATCATTGCTTTTTATAATTTAAGAGATAGAAAGAAATTAACTTAACAGCTTCCATACATTCTTTATAGATAAAAAACTTAATAGTAGTTGAGATATTAAAACTCCAATTACTAGCCCTTCAACTGCGAAATACTTATTTAAAATAAAACATAAAATTATCATTGAGGAAATAGACATTATAATATTTTTGATATGATTACTATTATTTATAGATATATTTGAATTTAAAAATATTGATAGCCCAAAAAATGACAAAACAATATTCCCGCAAATATATATAACTAAAATGTTGAAGTATTCTGTAAAATTTGGATTAA
>Ga0066835_10000146_pt1 | contig 14081 bp, 10 predicted proteins | sample ETNtaG_3_FD_67280 | JGI IMG/M metagenome (GOLD analysis project Ga0066835, IMG submission 67280) | Marine microbial and viral communities from oxygen minimum zone, Eastern Pacific Ocean - ETNP201302SV84 | ecosystem: Environmental > Aquatic > Marine > Unclassified ... | reverse complement strand
ACGGTGACCATGTCGTGATAAACGGTCCAGCTAGGACCGGATTCATCAGGAGAAAGGCCGAGAATCTTTCGATAGGGCAGGAGGCCCTACCTTCTGGATCCCTCCTCTCGTCGGCCTCCGTAGCATTGGCCGGGACAATGGGACACGGAGAGATTGAGGTTATCACTAGACCGAGGATCGCGATTCTGTCTACGGGTGATGAGCTAGTTCAGCCAGGCAAAGATCTCTCTCACGGGCAGATATACGAATCCAATTCTCATGCCCTCGCCTCCTTGGTAGAGTCGATGGGTTGTGAGGCCGTTAGGCATGAGTCGGCCAATGACTCCTTGGGCGAACTGAGAGAAACGCTGGACTCACTGTCATACTGCGACGCCATATTGACTAGCGGAGGAGTTAGCATGGGTGAATGGGACCTCGTTCGCAAGATCATGGAGGAGGAGGGAAATCTCTCCTTCTGGAGGATGAAGCTCAGGCCGGGGGGCCCACCGCTGTTCGGTACATGGAACGGAACACCTCTTTTCGGCCTTCCTGGGAACCCAGTCAGCAGTCTCGTGGTCTTCCACGTACTGGTAGCCTCGTGGATATCAAGGTCCCTCGGATATCATCACGAGATGGGGCCGAGCCTTAGCGAGAGGGTCTCAGTAAGGCTCGAATCAGACGTTTCAGGTGCGCCAGGGAAGCTATGCCTGCGAAGAATAAGAATAAGATCAGAGAAGGGGGAGCTACTTGCGACAACCCACACTCACCAAGGGTCGGGAAACATCCACAGTATGGTGGCTCACAACGGATTGACATTGCTCCCACCAGACACGGATGGCAAGGCAGGGGACGTAATCGACGCACTCTGGTACCGATAAAACAGGACGCATCAAGTCAAACAACTCTTTATCCCCTTAGAATAATCCTAAGGGCTATGACCGCCTACAAAGGAGGAACCCTACTTTTCCGTTTGGAGACCGAGGAGTACATCTTCGAGCAGTGGGACCTGTCGGGTTCGATACCAACCGAGACAGACCCCAAGGCAAGAGCAAACTAGAGATTGTTCTCGCATGTGTTCCCGTTATCGTCGGAGTTACCCCCCGCGGGACACATGACGTTGGTCCAGGTCACTCCTGTTAGATCAGCCCCCGAGAGGTCAGAGTTATACAAATTGACGTTCTCGAATGTAGCACCGCTCAGATCCGCGTTATTCATGTCCGCACCGTTCATGTTGAGGTTGTAGAAGTGGCTGTTCTGCATGTTGGAAGAATATAGATCGAGGTTCGTCTCCTGGAAGTTTTGGAAGTCCGAGTCACTGAGATCCGCATGAGGCCCCATTAGGGAAGCCAACGGGTACCCATCGTCCGTACTGCCTTCAACACATCGAAAACCACTAGGCAACGAAAAGGGGCAACTGCCACCACTGGACGTCGCGATATTACCAGTCTTGGCTCCGTCGAGTTGAGCGCCACCCAGATCCGCACCTAAGAGCCCCGCATTCCTCATATCGGCATTGACCAGTATGGCATATCTCAGATTCGCATTGTTCAGATGCGCGTGCCTCAAATCCGCGCCATACAGATTTACGCCATAGAGGCTCGAATCATCTAGGTTAGCATTACGCAAGTCTGCTACTGCGCTTTGGGCCTCTATCTGCCACTGGTGGGCGAGTGTGGCGTTCTCCGCCAGCGCGTCGTAGAGGGAGGCCATGGTCTCGTTCATGCCGTCAATGACAGCCAATATCTCGTCTGCGAACTCCCCTGCCTCGTCCAAGGCCGTCACCAACGAGTCACGGCTCTCAGTCATAGTGTCCAACTGCACCTGGAGCTCCATCACGTTCACCTCTGCCGAGGCCAGCAATACCTGTACCGCAGAGTAGTCCTGCACGCTCTGGTCCAGAGCGCTCTGAAGCTGAGCGCTCTCGCCCTGTGCCGTTGCTAGACTCTCCTCCAGCTCCATGTTGGACTGCTCTAGCTCGGAGATCCTAGCATCTAGCTCGGATGTATCATCGCCCATGCAACCTGCAAGGGCGACAGTGAGCATCAGTACGGTCATCAAAGCCGCTTTGGTTGTTACCATGTCTTTTGTATCGGGTTATTGGGAATAAACATTCTGAGTCTCGGCGGCCCGCAGTATCATTCTATACGCTAGTTTCAAATTCCCAGCCTCCATGCAGTTCTATGACTACACTGGGGACTCCAAACACAAAAAGCCAAACTAAGCTGATGCTTCTAGGCTCTGGAGAGCTCGGGAAGGAGGTAGCGATAGCAGCTCAGAGACTCGGAGTCGAAGTAATAGCTGTTGACAGGTATGACAATGCCCCAGCAATGCAGGTCGCTCACCGGAGCTACACTATACCAATGCAGGATGGCCAGGCCCTTCGTGATATCATAGAGACTGAGAAGCCTAACCATATAGTCCCGGAGATAGAAGCTATTTCCACTGATACCCTGTTGCAGTTGGAGGCAGAGGGATACAGCGTAACTCCCACTGCTAGGGCAGCAAAATTAACAATGGATAGAGAGGGAATCAGGAAGTTTGTGTCTAAAGATCTGGGAATAAGAACCTCAGAGTTCGCCTTTGCAGACAACCGAGATGAATTTACCGAAGCCTGTCTGCGAATAGGTTTTCCATGCGTAGTGAAGCCCATAATGAGCTCTTCTGGGAAGGGTCAGAGCACTATCCGTGACCAGACAGGTATGGAATCGGCTTGGTCAATCGCCCAAGACGGAGGAAGGACCGGAGCTGGTAGGGTCATCATCGAGGGCTTCGTCGATTTCGACTACGAGATAACCCTTCTGACACTCAGGCACAAGGAGGGGACGACCTTCGTCGACCCAATCGGCCACAGGCAGGATGATGGAGACTACCAAGAGTCCTGGCAGCCCCAACCGATGACAGAGAGGACACTTGCAGAGGCCCAGAGGATGGCCAAGACAGTTACTGACGGCCTCGGCGGGTATGGTATATTCGGAGTGGAGCTCTTTGTAAAGGGAGAGGAAGTGATATTCAGCGAACTCTCTCCCAGACCTCACGATACCGGCATGGTAACCATGATTTCCCAAAATCTTTCCCAATTCGCCTTGCATACCAGGGCCATACTGGGCCTTCCGATACCCAATATCAGACAGTACGGACCAGCGGCGTCCCACGTCATCATGGGAAAAGGAGATTCAAATTCCCCCTCGTTCGTTAATGTCGATTCTGCCCTGAAAGAAGAGGACACAGACTTACGTTTGTTTGGGAAACCCGAAATAAAGGGAGAGAGGCGACTCGGCGTCTGCCTGGCACTGGGCGATAGCATCGAGGAGGCCAGAGACAAGGCCGAAAGAGCGGCAGGGTCTGTCACAGTCGTACTGTAGGCCGTTTACAAGCATCAGGAGACTTGCTTTCTCGCCGCTGGAGTGAACATCCTGAGTATGGCGATTCCAAGGAGCCCGCTAAGCGTAAAGAGAATCATTGAGGAGACTCCCTCGGATGAAATAGCTACCCTTATGATCACAGTCGACAGAACGAAACCAGTATTCCTAGCTAGGTTGCCGAAATCAGTGTAAAACCAATAGGATATCAGTAGTATCAAGATATCAGCGAGGATCAGGAACGTGAAGAAGTCGAGGAAGAATATAGTCCTGTTGACAGATCCACCGCCTTCCTGAACAGATCCGACCCACGTCAGGAATGAGTAAGCCGCTGTCAGGAGGAATACGACTAGCATTATGTTAGCGATGATTTTTTTGGATTCAATAAAGACTGCTAACTCATCTGACAAACTATCCTCTTTGTCGGTATTCCTACTCATTCTGTAGTATGTCAACGAAGTGTAAAATAGAGCCAAGAAGGCTCCACTTTCGACCAGTAGGAAACCCAGGTCATCACTTATCTCCCATCCTGAAGACCCCTCAATCTCAGAGAGGCGCTTCAGTATGTCCCTGACTATCAGTAGGGTGGCTATCTCGTACTGCTTTCCAACCGACGAGGAGAAGGACTCGGGTATTGTCCTGATCAGCTGATATACCTCGTATACCAACAGAATCGAGAACGGAGTGTACAACGAGGACAGTGGTGAAGAGACCAGCTCTGCCGCGTCCCCTTCAATTGAGATTCTGCCTGTGGTATACAAAGCCCAGATACCAGAATGTGCCAGGAAGCCAACCACTGCCAGAACGATCGTCCCCCTCCTGACTGCCTCCTCAGTGGAATCGCCCATGGTAAGCTCGAAAGCTCTGTAATTCATGGATTCCATGATTCGTGGCAGAATTAACCCCTTTTAGTACTGACTTTATTTGAGACATACAAAAGGGCCAAAACACCTACTATTGAGAGATACATCATTTCAAGACCTAGCATTCCTCCCTTGGACTGTGCTTCCATCCTTCAACGTCTTGGGTACAGAGCTCGAGACATGTTCTGAGTCACCATTGACCGGATGGTTCAGGGACGGTTGTTGTAATACAGATAGGAGTGACAGATCACTGCATACAGTATGCTGTCAGGTCACGGCCGAATTCCTAGATTTCGCCAGATCCCGAGGGAACGATCTAATCACTCCCGCACCACGCTACAAATTTCCCGGACTCGTCCCAGGAGATAGGTGGTGCGTATGCGCCAACACGTGGAAGAGCGCTGCAGACATCGGTCTAGCCTGCCCAGTACGGCTGGAATCCACACATGAGGAGACCCTCCAGGTTGTTTCGCTGGATCAGTTGAAAGAGCATGCCCTGATCATGACGGAGTGAGGTGATACTATTACCGAGAGGTTTGCAGAGAATATGCCTTGGTCATATCACTGCATTCCGTTTGTAACCGCAATTCTAGGGCTCATTATCGGTGACTATATCGTATCCCCACTAGGTCCTCTAGCCAACACTATCTTCCCTCCAATGACCCTGATAATTGGAGGGTACGCAGGCTTGGTTATCCTTGGAGAGATATCTGACAGGAGGACGGATTAGCAATCGAATATGCCCTAAGCCCTTGAACACCCACTCATATACCAAAGTACGATGCCGACATTATGGAAAATATTGACGTGATATATGCAGTTCTAGGCACTATTGCTATTGCCATGGCAGGTCTGATAGCCAGCAAAAGACTGTCTAAGAGGCAGAAACCCGCCAAAACCGACCCGTGGAGTGGAATTGGCAAAGGCGTACGGACCTCCGATTACTTCTACACCGAAGACTAGCTCCAAATCCTCTGACTCTCAACAATACATGAATTCAAGGACGGCCTCTCTCAGGACCACACGTTAAGCAGGGCTGTCAATGAGTGGGATTGGGAAAGAAGGCGATACAGCCGAAGAGTGGATACAGGTCAAGGGAGCCAGAACACACAACCTAAGAAACGTAGACGTCAGCCTACCTAGGGGCAAGTTTGTGGTGATATCAGGAGTATCAGGGTCTGGAAAGTCAAGCCTCGCTTTTGACACCCTCTATGCGGAGGGACAGAGAAGGTACGTAGAGAGCCTCAGCTCTTACGCACGACAGTTCTTGGGCCAGATGAAGAAACCCGACTGCGACAGTATAGATGGCCTTTCTCCTGCAATTAGCATCGATCAGAAGCAGGGTAGCCACAACCCCCGGTCCACGGTAGCGACTGTGACCGAGATCATGGATTACCTCCGTCTCCTATGGGCCAGAGTGGGACTACCTCATTGTCCTGAGTGTGGGCGTGAAGTAACCCGCAGGACCGTCCAAGAGATAGTCGATGACGTACTTTGGAGGTTCGAGGGCCATGCAATAGCGATATGGAGCCCGGCAGTCAGAAACCGAAAGGGCACTCACTCAGATCTCTTCAAGGGGTTTGTCGAACAGGGATTCCTAGCTGGAAAGGTGAACGGCAGAGAGGCCGATTTCGAGAACCCACCAGTCCTAGAAAAGAACCTCAGGCACGATATCGATGTCAGGCTCGACAGACTCCTCCTCCATTTGTCAAACAGACAGCGCTTAACGGAGGCAATAGAAATCGGGCTTCGTTTAGGCGGTGGCTCCATCGCAGTGGAGAGTGTAAGTGCACCCAAGCCCGGAGCAGACAATTCAGAGGAGCAGAGGTTCAAGACAAAGGAGGGGGAGACAATCCCTTACTCCGAGGAGTTTGCATGCCCTGAGCACGGGGCCTTCCTGCCTGAGATGAGTCCCAGGGTATTCTCCTTCAACAATCCCTTAGGGGCCTGCCCCTCATGCCAGGGTCTCGGAGTTCAAAGGTCATTCTCTCACGACCTTGTCGTCGATAGGAATGCTACCGTAGAGGATGGATGTATCAGACCATTCAGGCGCTCCATGATGTCAGGGTGGTACAGGAGTCAGATGATACAGACCTGTCAGCACTATGGAATACCCATCGATATCCCATTCCAAGAGCTAGACGAGGACGATAGAGACATCCTGATCAATGGCTCTGGAAGCACTGCGATAAACTTCCAGTTCACCTCACAGAAAGGGTCCTCATACAGGATGAGCAAGCCTTGGGAGGGAGTATTCGCTAGACTGAGGAGAACATACACGGACACCTCCTCAGACAAAACGAGATCAAGGATATCTTCATTCATGACTGACGAACCATGCTCAGACTGCAATGGAAGAAAGCTGAATAGAGCCGTCAGCGGAGTAACTGTTGGCTCTACCACGCTCCCCGGTATATCCTCATGCAGTGTACTTGAAGCCCTAGCGACTGTCCAACATTGGAGAATAGGGGGCCTTGACGATACTTGGGAGAGACTCGACAGAGAACCACCGCCAAAGGAAGCGATCCAAGCAGAAAGACTGGATGAGAGATCCATGTACATAGCAACTGAGATAATCAAGGAGATTGAAGCCAGACTGAGGTTCCTAGCTCTGGTGGGATTGGACTACTTGACTCTCGACAGAAGGGCGAATACTCTATCCGGGGGGGAATCCCAGAGAATCAGACTAGCCACACAGATAGGTACTAGGCTGACCGGCGTGATGTACGTACTGGATGAACCCAGCATAGGACTCCACCCAAGAGACAATGGAAGACTACTCGAGACTCTCCGAGAATTGACTGACTTGGGCAACACCCTCATCGTAGTAGAGCATGACGAGGCCACGTTGAGGCAGGCCGATTGGATAGTCGACATCGGCCCGGGTGCAGGAAAGGAAGGCGGAGAGATAGTCGTCAGTGGAACATTCGATGAACTATTGACCAGCAAGCAGAGCATCACCGGTGCATATCTATCGGGCAAGTCAGAGATCCCTCTCCCTGCTGACAGGTCTGACCCCGAAGATGATCGATGGCTCGTCATAAGGGGCGCGAGGCAGAACAACCTCCAAGACATAGACGTTAAGATACCACTCGGTTGCATGGTAGCCGTGACTGGGGTTTCCGGATCTGGAAAGTCTTCCCTAGTAACCGGGACACTGGCACCGGTCCTGCAACGCGAATTACAGGGTACAGACGAGACACCAGGATCGCACGATTCGATTGAAGGGATTGAGAAAATAGACAAGGTGATTGTCATCGACCAATCACCGATTGGGAGAACCCCTCGTTCCAATCCGGCGACGTATACCAAGGCTTTTGGCCATATCAGGCAACTATTCGCATCGACGCCCCTTGCCAAGGAGAGGGGCTATGAGCCAGGACAGTTCTCTTTCAACGTAAGAGGTGGGAGGTGTGAGGCATGCCAGGGAGCCGGCTCGTCAAAGTTGGAGATGAACTTCCTCCCTGATGTTTGGGTAACATGCGATGTTTGTAAGGGCAAGAGGTACACCAGGGAAACACTGGAGGTCGAGTGGAAGGGAAAGAACATCCACGATGTCCTACAGATGAATGTCCATGAGGCGTGCTCCTTCTTTGAGAATCACAGGGGAATAAACAGGATAGTTTCCACGCTGAATGACGTAGGTCTGGGGTACATCCGTCTTGGTCAACCCGCTACCACGCTCTCAGGTGGAGAGGCCCAGAGAGTCAAGCTAGCAACCGAACTGCACAGGCCAGCCAGAAAGCACACCGTTTACGTATTGGATGAGCCAACCACTGGACTTGCTCTCTCCGATGTTCACCAGCTGATAGAAGTGCTCCTGCGTCTGAGAAGGAACGGCCACACTATCATCATTATCGAACATCACTTGGACGTTGTGAAATGTGCTGATTGGGTGATTGACCTAGGTCCTGAAGGAGGGGAGCTCGGAGGGCAGATCGTCGCTGAGGGGCCTCCCACTAAGATAGTCACAGAGCCGACTAGCTACACCGGGGTACACCTGAAGGACATGCTTTAGCATGATTTTCTAAATAATTGTCAATTCCTAATCCAAAAAGCCCAAGAAAAGGGACGAGAGGAGAACCGTGGTCCAAAACCCCCCAGTTTAAATCAAAACTCAGAAGAAGCGTGACATTCACATTTTCCGTACCAAACTTTGAGAAGGAGAACCTCAGGACTTTGATGTATGTACCGTTCAGGGAACCCTGCATTGACCGACGCTACCTTTGACAAGAGAGCCTATTCAGACGCTCCATGGTGGGACGACCAAGAATCAACTATGATGTCAATGGAGGGAACTACAGAGAAGACTGGGATACTACTAATCATAATAGCGACAACAGCGATTGGTACTGCAATATTCATGCCAGAGGCAGGTGCTCTGGCCTTTTTTGGTGCAATAGCAGGGTTCATCCTCGCTATGGTAATCATATTCACAAACTCAACTAGTGCCCCACTGATTTGTTCTTACTCCTTCTGTCAGGGTCTGTTTCTTGGCGGAATCACGTGGATCTATGAGCAGAGCTTCCCCCGCATAGGAATTTTAGCAGTGGTCCTCACATTGGGAATTCTCGGAGCAATGCTCACAATATACAGAGCGGGTCTGATATCCTGGAGCAAGAACATGCAAATTGCATTGGGATCAGCAGTACTTGCCATTCTAGTCATTTACCTAGTTTCCATAATTGGAATGTTCGTCGGCTTCAATGTCCCATACATACACGAGGCCAGTCCTCCGGGGATACTATTCTCACTCTTCGTGGTAGGAATAGCCTCATTATGTCTAGTGGCCGATTTTGATTTCATTGAGCGAGGCGTCGAGAGGGGGGCCCCAAAGCAACTTGAGTGGAGGGCTGCATTCGGTCTCATGGTCACACTCATCTGGCTTTACCTGGAGATTCTCAAGCTCCTCGCCAAGCTAGCAATCGCATCAAGGAGATAGGGCATGGACCTCTCTCTAGTCCTCTCTCTCGCAGCGGCAGGACTCACACTGGGGATAGTGGAAGGCGTCAAGCCAGGACCTCTGCTGACGATGGTAATTAGAGAAACACTCTCAGGAGGACTCAGAGCAGGAATATGGACAGCCACTGCACCTATTTTCACTGACGGACCACTAGTGATAGTCAGCCTTCTGGCCGCAACCTGGATATCAACACAGCCTACAATACTAATTGCAATATCGATTATTGGAGCGGGCTATCTTCTGAAGATGGGTCTCGAGTGCTTCACGATTGAGCCTCCTTCTCCGGATATTGCGGAGATCGATGTATCGGATTCCTTCAAGAGGGGGATTCTCACAAATCTCCTAAATCCAAACGTCTACATTTTCTGGTTCTTAATCGGGGGGCCACTAATGGCATCTGTTGCAGACGAGGAACCACTCGCCCCAGTGGCCTATGCTCTGACATTTCTCGTCTCAATAATCATGGTGAAGAGCCTAATCGCATTGGCATTCGACAGGACCAGAGGCAACCTTTCGCACAGTACGTACAAGGGTGTCCTTTCACTGTGTGGCTTAGCCATGATAGTTTTCTCAGCCGGATTCATACTCCAGGCCTACGATTTGTATAGCGCACTCTAGAGGGTCTGAGGACCACCAACTGGGATCTGACTTAGGCTGTCTATCATACCACGTAGGGAAGGCCCTTGTGTCATGGTCCCAAAAATTCCGATGTCATTGATGTTATGAGAAAGTCCGAACCAGGGCCTTCCGTACTGATCTACGGACATATCTAGGAAATCTCCCAGGCCACCACATCGGTTGTACCCGCAGCCAACCTCCGTATCCAGAGGGTCGTCGAACCCATTCAGCTGAACTGTGGTCATTAGAGGATCCTCTCCGAAGGCATCTGTGATAATGGTCATGTATCCGTTCCAAGTGTCATTACCGGAGTCTCCAACGTAACCTAAAGCGACCTTCCCAGCCGCACCAGCGGTAATCACGGGGAACCCAGTACCTGATATGTTGGTCGGAGGAGCGACCATCAGGGGGTCGCTCCAGGTACCGCCCTCGTCTTTGGAGTAAGAGTAGTATGGCATATTATCGAGACCATTCCACATAGCATGTACGTTCCCCTCATCGTCAACAGCGACCTGAGCCTCCTCTCCGTTCCAGGTATCCGCCGTACCTGTCTCCTCAGTAGGCAGTGGGTGTTCAGTCCAAGTCAGCCCACCATTACTGCTCTTGTAAATCGAATATCCATCACCGTTACATCCAATATTACCGCGATACAGGTTTCCGTTCACCCCGCCCTCGATGTGTGCGGTTAGACCACCACTCTGACAGCTCACTGGCGCTCCAGATACCTCAGAAGTCCAAGTTCTGCCTCCATCGAAACTTGTGGAGCATAAGGGATGAGGAGCATTCCCATTTACGCAGAAAGACCAAGTCGTCGCATATCCGGGAGCCGGCAAAAGTGCGGATCCTATCGTCTGATGGTCTTGTACAGAATATATCGATGTCGCCAGCTGCCCATTCTGCCACGTGCTACCCTCATCATCCGAGAACTCGACTGTCATACCCAGCAGAGCATGCATGTCGAACTTCATTATCCGATCAGTCCATTTGTCCACATAGATGTAGGGATCATTACTGTTCGGTACTGGTAGGAGAGGGTTGTACACGTTCTGACAGGAGTAATCAGATAGTGAGACCATCTCTATCAGCCCTGTGCATTGCACCACTCCTGTTGAACCCGAGGGGCCGTTGCCCCAACTAGACATGTAGATGTTGTCCATAGAGGTAATTCCTATCGTAGGCTCGAAGGTGCTCATACCAATCCCGTAGTAAGAACCCACTGCAAGTAGAGGAATGTTATCTCCAGATAGATTTTCTGAGATATTCGCACCACTTACTGCTATGGGGTCCAGAGCATTCACACCTCCCGAATAGTGGTACCAAGTAGTCTCTGGGATATCCCCAAGTGTAGAAAACGGCCCCTCGGGCTCAGGAGACCGCACCGGTTCATCCCCGAAGCAACCACTGATTGGCATGATCAGGACGAGGAGAGCGAGTATCACCGCCACGGTCCGCATGTACTCCCACACCCAGAACCACACTTGATTTGAACGGTCAGGTAATCAGAGTTGGGGTTTCTTGAAATCGAATAACGTCGACGACCCGCTATGAGAGTCACGGCGCTGGTCATGGTCGCGCTGATCGCCAGCATGTCAGGCTCCCTCGCGGTTACAAGCGAACCAAATGACGCTGATATCACCAAGATGAGCGAGGAGCTCATCTCCGAACTATCATCAGAGGGCCATATAGAGGCCATAGTACAGTTCTATTTGCAACCAAACGAGGGCGTGTGGAATCTAGTCAGCTCAACCGGAGTAGATGTCTTAGCCCAGACTTCCGTACTACACGGGGCCCTGGTCAGAGGGACCTCAACCGAGCTATCCGAGCTATCCTCCCTGTCGATGGTCAAGCATATGGAGGCGAACGTCCTAATCGAGCACTTCTATCTCCCAGGCAATCAAAATGACACCGAGTCAATGATGCATGAGACTGTGAATTGGGTTAACGCAAGCCTGGCATGGCATCGTGCCATCATAGATACTAACGGGATTCTGAAGACGGAGCCGGATATGTCCCTTTCTGAGTACGACGGAGAGGGCGCAACAGCAGTAGATCTCGACACCGGAATCGATGGGGAGCATCCAGACTTCGACTGTGGAGAACCATGGACCGGTGAGAAGCTAATCTGGTCTGCCAAGTGGACTGGCGTAGCCTGGGTCGACGCACCAAACTGTAACTCTGACACATCCAGCGGACACGGAACGCATGTTGGGGGTACGATTGCCGGCAACGGTGACGCCTCTGGAGGAAGAAGACTTGGTACCGCTAAGGGCGCGACTATCGTGGCTCTTGGAACGGGAGACGGAGCTTCGATATTCGCAGCCGTTGAAGGCCTAGAATGGACTTACCAACATAGTAGACCAGGCCTCAATGATTACAATATCCGAGTGGTTTCCAATTCCTGGGGCACCAACGGGGACTACAATCCTTCCAATGCGGTAACCATACTAACTGACATGCTGACCTACGAAAACGATGTCGCAGTGATTTTTGCAGCCTCAAATAGTGGGGGGAGCGGAGAAGAGTCAGAGAACGATCTGAGAACCAATGTGTACGCGAATACCCCTTCCGCAATCTCAGTCGCTGCCCTTACACACGATGCATCAGCAGTCACTTCATTCTCGAGCAGAGGCTGGAAGACACAACAACACACATGGCCCGACATAGGGGCGCCTGGAAGGGATATCTGGGCTACTGCTCCAAGGGCCACAGCCATCGATGCCTCCACCAGAACCCAAGGAGATCTCTACTATATGTCCATCTCAGGTACCAGCATGGCCACTCCTCACATAGGGGGCATCGCTACCCTATTGCTAGCCGCCGCCCCGTCACTCGGGGTTGCAGACTATCAGATCGAAGATCACGATCAAGAGCAAAGCGCATACTTCAATGAATCAGCGAAAGGCCTCCAGTTCGATGACTGGGTTGAGAGAAACGAATCTCGAGTCCACGAAATAGAACTAATTATGGAACTTACCTCACACTATGAGCTACTGAGGAACTCCTGTGAAGAAGGAAACGATGATGATCCTTGTAACGATATCCCAGATACTTGCTATGTGTCACAGCAAACAGATAGGTGTCATGATTGGAGAGTCGGGCACGGCCTAGTGGACACTGACAGGGCCCTGGCACTCGCGAGGACTCTTCAAGTTATGAGGGACCCCAACGAAGACGGCTTCCTGGAATACCCAGAAGCCACAGTATGGGATGCTTTCAGTCACTTTGAAGGAATAATGGATACTAGGGAAATCCCTCTCAAAACAGATCAGCTTAGACATGCATGGAAGGGAGAGTGGAGCCACTTCAATAACGGGCCAACAAGCACATTTGGAACGTATGCCACTGATGATAGACACTACGTCTGGGTGCCCAACGGCACTGTTGAGATGCAGATTTCGTTCAGCTCATTGGACTGGGACACTGATACCGCACAGATAGCACAGATCAGGCCAAATGTCGATCTCGGATCAGACGGAAGTGATGACGCACAAGGGCAAGGTACGATTGTTGGCGATACTATTTACATCTCTTTGGATGTCTCCCCGGAGCATTGGGATGCGTGGACGGAGTTTGATGTGACCGGCACAGCAATATCCCTCCCAATCACTGGAATAATTACGGGTTCTGAATTCATTGAGCCCCGGGTGCCGTACACCTATGATGTACTTCTCACCCTAGACGTTAGTGAGCAGAGGACTTTCGAGGTGCCCATTAGGTCTGACGGATATTCAGACCTAGATCCAGCTCCTCCCTCGGATTTCTATGACTACAGCACTGCAATTGATCTACTAATGATTAGACCAGTGTATGACGAGGCACTGATTCCGATGTACAAAGATGATGTTGCTGTCCAAGGGGAGGCGACCACGTCGCTAATTGTGGTGTTGGGGGGGTTCTCTCTGGTAATTCTGGCCATAGTGGGAATAGTCTCACTGTGGTTGAGGTTTAGAGAGGAAACTATCCTAGAAGCAGAGATAGAACCGCATCCCCATATGGACAGCTAGTCCCAACCGTTCTCTAGAATCGGGGGAGTAGTCTCCAGTATCGATTCTATGGGGCTTCGCCATTCCATATCCAAATCTCTCTCAGCAGGGGAGGCATCCCAGTAGAGCTTCCGCCTCAAATGCCTCTTAGCCCATGATACATCGATTTTAGGGTGGAAGAAAGCGGCCACCAAGGCCATCCAGTATGGTGCCTCCCTAGTGGCCCACCTCCTTTCTGGATGCGCTACTTTTAGTGCCTTGGCGATGTCATTCATCATCATCTCTCCTGAGACTGTTAGGTAACGCCCCTCTTCCT
>Ga0066835_10000145_pt1 | contig 14101 bp, 9 predicted proteins | sample ETNtaG_3_FD_67280 | JGI IMG/M metagenome (GOLD analysis project Ga0066835, IMG submission 67280) | Marine microbial and viral communities from oxygen minimum zone, Eastern Pacific Ocean - ETNP201302SV84 | ecosystem: Environmental > Aquatic > Marine > Unclassified ... | reverse complement strand
TGTTAACCGTCGGTCCATCGGGCTCCACGGTAGGGGCCGAGGATACCTCTGGAACTCCTCCTCAGACTACCGTAATTATCGACTCTTCAGCACCAGTAGCAGGCCCTCTGGAAGTAAATACCCCTACCGGACTCCAGGACGCCCATGGAAAAGTATGGGATCCAACTGTCCCCCTCTCGGTTTATGTCACCATTGACGAATCGGAGGCAAGAGGCGAATCTATCACTCTAAGGTATTGGAGGGGGACATCTGATGATGTCAATATGGATGGAGTTGCTGATGAATCCGAGTATTTGGGACAAACACTGCCACTTTCTTCAGGCATGACCGGACAACAGCAGGTCAACTTCATCGGAATTGATGTCTCAGCTCAAGACTTCAATAGCCCAGTTCATATGTTTATTGAGGGCACTGATTGGGCAGGTCTTACTTACCAAGAGGGAGGTACAGGGGGTTCTGCGGGTGCTTCTAACTCCTGGGCTTCCGTGATAGTCGCAACGGACGAGCCTACTAGTATACCGGCCTCGGGATATTCTCTGAATACGGAACTAGGTTACCTAATGGCCGGTCACAGGCACACATTCTCAATGCAGATTGATGAGCCTAATGGAATCGAAACTCTAGATAATGTCACCATTATGCTATGTGGTGACGGCCCAAGTAACGTCGGCAAGATGTCCTATGACCCTTCTAGAGGCGTTCTATGGTCAGCTCCCGATAGCATGGTCACGCCTCTGTCTGTTCAGACACAGTCTGTAACCGTCGCCGTAACAGAGCTGAGCATAGATTTCGAGATTTCATGGGATTACGCCTGGGAAGATGGACAGCCGTCTTGCAAACCCAGCGTTTCGATATTAGATGATTTGAATACCGTTGCCTACCAAAATAACATTGGGGAGCTATCATGGCTATTAGATAACCAATTCCTAGCTATTCCTGACTCTATGACCGATCTTACATCTCCCATTATGGATCAGGTGGGGGACCAGCTGTTCCTCAGGCAAGGAGATGAATTCATGGTCACTGGTTCATTGATGTATGCAGGCTCGGGAATGCCAATAAACAGTATACCAGATGACCTAAAGGTCGAAGCACTCGTCATTTATGGATCACAGCAAATCACTAGTGAAACAGAGTTGGCCGAGGATTCGACGTTCTCAATTGTCATGACTCTTCCAGACAGGGTCCCTCTAGATCCTACGATGGCAGTTTCTCTGAATGCCTTAAATGTCCCAGGACTAGGAGGATCAACAGCAAATTCGGATTATTCGATAGTTGTCGATAGTAGGGCGCCAACAGCTCTATTCGACCAGCTCATGTATCCTGACTCCTCCCTAACAATAATCGAGTCAGATATGGTAGATGACGTTAAAGTAACAGTCACAATGAACGACCAGATAGGCATGCAAGATGGTCCACTCCAGGTTTCTTGGGTCTATATGAGAGGCAACTCACCGGTCACTGGTACCGAAGATAGTGGCGAGCTAATTTTGATCCTTGAAGGAGACAGATCATCATCCTCAGAATGGTCTGACGTATACCAGTCAAGACTAGATCTGGCTCCAAAAAATGGTATGTCAATCGAGGCGGGAGATTCGATATCCTTCTGGATTACGTCCACTGACAAGGCGGGCAATGAAGTATCGGGCCTCGGAAGCGAATCTATCCCAAGGGCACCCGCATTGAGGATAATGGAGTTCATCGGCGAATATGTAAGATCTGTATCCTCGCCCAGCGCACCTCTGATGAATGAGATCGTGACAATCGAGACATTTTGGGAAAACACAGGCAAGAGAGACGGAACATTGGTTGTTGGTCTCTACGAGCTAATCTATGAGGTAGATGAGAATGGACAGTCTTCCGAGAGGTGGAAGGAATCACTCACTACTGCCCAGACTCCTAACTTGGAGATACCACTGGAGGCAGAAGCCACCAGCGTAAGGGTCACATTCAGGTGGGAAGCAACATCACCTGGACAACCCAATCTGTATATCGTTACTGACATTGATGGAGATGGTTCCATCGGAGAGTCTGATTTCTATGCCGCAGATATCGCTATTGGTGGAATTAGCGTAGTTCCGCCCCCCCCAGAGGACGAAGGGTCTTCGGACAGTGCGATAATGATGATAGGTGCAATTGCCGTAATCGCTGTAGCCGCCATAGGCTTCCTGATTAGCCGAAGAGGGAATGAAGATGACGTTTACTACGACGATGATGATTACGAATACTATGAGGAAGAAGACGAGTACTAGCGACTTTTTGCTCGTCATGTGGAAAACGGTGTCATAACCCTTTCACAACCTCTTGTATTTATAGGCCAAATCATGATTTTCTGCTTGAGGGAATTCCCTCAGATGGGATGCGTGGTAACAATGGACGATAGTTTATCTTTGGAAGAGCTTAGGGAAGAAGTTGATGATCTTAGACAGTTAGTCAAGACACTGTTGACCATCATAATGGAAGAGGCCGATGGAGTTCAAACTGGCTCCGCACCCTCAATTCCCGACCAGCCAAAGCGCGGATATTGTATGTGATCAATATTCCACAGGCTCCGGATCCACTGTTCTCCACATGAAACAGCAGGCCACAGTACGCCATGGCTTCCACTTCTCTGAAATAGCATATAACTCCTCTGTGGACATCCTTTCTCCAGAGTTGTATGATTTTTCAATCCCCCTAATCATTCCTATGTCTCCGATTGGAAAGACATCAGGACGAAGCATGGTGAAGATAAGAATCATCTCTGCAGTCCATTTCCCTACTCCCCTTAATTTGATCAATTCCTGTATTATTTCTTCATCACTCATCTCTTTCCACTCCATAGAGAGATAATCTGGCCAAGATTCAGATATTCCTATTACATACTCGGCCTTTCTCTGGGACAGGCCACAGCTTCTCAATTCTTCAATATCTGCTGATAAAATATTCTTGGGTTCGATATCTCCAATTCTCTCGCAGAATCTAGACCAAACCGTGGAAGCCGCCTTGACAGAAATTTGTTGGCCGATAACCGATCTAATCAATGTGTAAAATAAATCTCCTCTAGATACCAATTCTAGATCATCGAATTCATTAATTATCTCTTGGAGCACATCGTCCTTTCTAGACAGCTCTTTTTTAGCCATATCCCAATATTCTGGCCTGTCTCCCTGTAGTGGCATGATACTTGGAGTGCCTAATGGTTCAAGACTACTGGCCTTCTCCCATCTCCATGAAAGCAGAGAATGTAGTAATTTCTGTAGCTGGACTTTGCACTGTCATCTTCCTGTTTTTGACTATCACATCAACAGAAACTGTCCAAGATGAGAATAATTGGCAGATATCTGATGTCTGTCTGGATGATCATAACTCATTAGCCACTCATGAGCACGTACAACTAAACATCATTATCAACGGAACTCAAGTAGAAATCGGCCCAAATATTGGAATTGGAGAGCCAGGGTGTGATGGTATGAAGGGAATACATACACATGACGATTCAGGAAGGTTACATATCGAAACCCCGAGTTCGATGACTGCCCCATTGGGTGCGTTCTTCGAGATTTGGGGAGAGTCTTTCAGCGAGCAAGAGATATTGGGCCATTATGCAGACGATGAACACGAGGTGGTTCTGAAAATCAATGGAGAAGTAAATTCACTATACGAGGAGTACCTGATGGAAGATGGTGATATTATCGATATCGAGTACCGTTCAAGATAATCATCCCTTGATGACAGATACCGGTCTCATCCTAGCAACTGGACGAGCTAGACCTGCACGATTGGTCAGGCTAATCACCTCATCAACATCTTTGTACGCTTCAGGGGCCTCCTCTGAAAGAACATTTGGCGTTTTTGCCCTAATGTGAATTCCCTTATCTTCCAGCTCTGAAATCAGCAATTCAGAATCTACAGATGCCTTGGCCGCAGTTCTGGAAAGCCTCCTGCCGGCCCCATGGCACGAAGAGGAAAAAGCATCATTGGCCCCGTTTACAGGACCTGCCATGACCCACGATGCCGTACCCATATCTCCGGGTACTAGAACAGGCTGGCCTAATGGGAAGCTGGAAGATAATTCAGGATGATTGCCTCCCAATGCCCTAGTGGCCCCCTTCCTATGGACGCAACAATTACACCTGCATCCTCCGACATGGTGCTCCTCTATCTTTGCAATATTATGACTGACATCATAGACCACGTCTAATTCTCCATCCACCGAATACTCATTTCTCAGGACATCACGGAGCCTCTGAGTGAGTGCCGACCTATTTGCAAATGCGAAATTTCCGGCAGCATTCATCGCATCGAAATAGCTCTCACCTTCGGAACTGTGAATTGGTGCAGAAGCTAGTTGCCTATCAGGGACAGAAAAGCCCCATTTTTCAGAAAACCAAGTATCTCCTCTCTTGGAGTAATTAGATTCAATATTCGCTACATGCTCAGAACAGACTTGATGGCCAAGACCTCTAGATCCAGAATGAATCATGGCTGTTACCTGTCCTATCCTCAAGCCGAAAGCCCTCGCCGCCTCTTCATCAACAATCCTGTCAACCACTTGTAACTCCAAGAAATGATTCCCGGAGCCCAAGGTTCCTAGAGAGCTCAAACCCCTCTTAATTGCCTTACTTCCAACATTCCTATTTTCGCTGTTTAGCAAGCCGTTTGATTCAATGCATGATAAGTCTCTAGCCTCAGCTAGCCCTAAGTCAACTGCTGCAGAAGCACCGCCAGCTAGGATATCATCTAATTCTGTATTCCGTAGAGAAACGCCACCCTTCCTGCTTGCTCCTGCTGGTATTTTCATCGAAAGCTCCTCAGCCAGATGCTTAGGATCGATTTCTGAAATATGAAGATCAGTAGAGCATAATCTAACTCCGCAATTTATGTCAAAGCCAACACCACCGGGAGAAATTGAACCCCCTTGCTCACCCCAATCAACATCAGTGGCAACCACCCCTCCTATTGGGAATCCATATCCAAAATGCCAATCTGCCATGGCCCATGCTTCTCCGACGATGCCCGGTAGACTAGCTGTGTTCACTAGCTGGGCGGGGGACCTATCATCAGTATGTCCGGACATGTGGTTCTCATCCGAAACCAGTATTGCATCTGTAAGCATCCTACCGTGTTTTGAGATCCTAATTCTCCCAGGCCCATCTGGCTTCATATGCCTCTTCCATGGTGCCTCCATGGGCTTGGGTCGCATGCCTAACCTTTCAAATCGCCGTCACAAAATAAACAATCGAATTCAAGTCAAACCCTCCAATGCGCGAGCGAGGACGGTGACAATGGGGTTCGGCGACATCAGTATTCCGTACTGGATAGAATCCGGCCACGTACTAAAAATTTGTAGGGTAACGGGTTTAAGATTCTGGACCAGGGATATCGATAGGGACACATGTGGCGATACCAATGAAGATCCATACACATTTATCGGAAATCCGATTATTGAAGGATTCGATTCTAGGGGAAAACAGCTCAAAGACGAGATGAGAGAGACCTTCCTGGGCTTCTTTGACTCTAAGGGGCATACCAGAATTGACCCATATCCGGTTATTGCCAGATGGAGAGACGATATCCATCTCACAATAGCCAGCATAGCTGATTTTCAGCCTCATGTGACCAGTGGCATGGTCCCTCCTCCAGCAAACCCCCTAGGGATCAGTCAGCCGTGTATCAGGCTAACAGACGTAGCTGCAGTAGGGCGCTCTGGTAGGCATCTTTCGACATTTGAAATGATGGCACATCACGCCTTCAACAGACCGATGGATGGAAACGTCGTATACTGGATAGATCAATGTGTAAGATACTGTGATGAATTGTTAGTTGAAAAACTGGGTATTGAGCCAACTAGCATTACATATGTCGAAAATCCATGGTCAGGAGGGGGAAATGCTGGACCAGCATTGGAAGTTATCGTGGGAGGATTGGAGCTTGCTACTTTGGTCTTTATGAATCTGGAAGAGGATGAAGAAGGAGAAATAATGATCAAGGGGCAGAAATATAGTGAGATGAAACTGCAAATAATCGACACAGGATATGGCCTTGAGAGATTTTGCTGGGCAGCCGCGGGAACTCCTACAATATACGAGGCGATATATCCAGAGTCTATCGACTGGCTAAAAAAAATATCTGGTTTCGACTCCTTCCTTGATTCATTAGATGTTAAAGTAGAAATGGAGGTATTACTGAGCGAACTTTCTAGATTAGCTGGTATCCTGAATATAGATGTCGGGACTGATGCAGAGGAACTTTACAGAAATTTGTCTGAAAGACTTTCAGATAATGGGATATCAATCTCAATGGACGAACTAAAGAAAGTAACCGAACCACTATCATCGATATATGCCATTCCGGATCACATGCATGCGATATGTAACATGCTTGGGGACGGACTTGTGCCAAGTAACAGCAAGGCCGGATACCTTGTGAGAATGCTTGTAAGAAGAGTTTGCAGGATGAAAGAATCCCTGTCGATACAGGCTAGTCTATCAGAGCTAGGTGCTCATCATATCCATACTCATCTGGACATTGACGGGTTTGTACAATCCGAGGAGGGAATTCTAAAAATTCTGGAACTCGAGGAAGCCAGATATAATGAGATGCTCAGGAAAGGGAGGGCTGCGGTCAAAACCGCACTGAAGGAGACTCCTCTCGATTCGAGACATATTAATGATGAAATTCTATTCAGATTGTCAGAAGAAAGGGGCTTAAATCCTGAAATGGTGGTATCAATAGCTGCGGAACTTGGATGGAAGAATCTAGAGGTCAGGGTTGGATTCACTGCCGATATGGCCGCAAGGAACGCTCTAATGACAAAGGTCGCCTCAAAGACAAAAGATAGGAAAGCAGTCTTCGGAATAAGTGACATAGAAGCTACTCAGCCAGATTTCTATGAGGATACCAGTGCTCTGGAATTCCAAGCTGAGGTACTACATTGCATCCCCCTGACAAAAGATATGATATCAGGATTAACATTCTCTGGAGAGGTCGAATCAATTCCTTCGTTCGCAGTGGTGACTGATAGGACATTATTCTATCCAGAAGGAGGTGGCCAATTAGGTGACCAAGGACGACTTTTACAGGATGGCAATGAGTATGAGGTCCTAGATACTAAATCTCAAGATGGAGTAATATTTCACTTCACGGAAAACCCACTCGCCCCAGGTAAAGTAAAGGGAGTTCTAGATTGGGATAGAAGAAAACAATTGATGGATCACCATACCGCGGTACACGTAGTCGGAGGCGCGGCTCGGAATATTCTAGGCCCCCATATATGGCAAGCCGGATCCAACAAGGGTGCAAGATATGCCAGATTGGATATCACTCATCATTCCAGATTGACCAGACAAGAAATAGAGGCCATTGAAGATCTGGCTAACAATATTGTTGAATCAAATCCAAAAATTAGGAAGGAGGTTTTAGAGAGATCAGAAGCCGATAGGAAGTATGGATTCGACATATATCAAGGTGGACCTCCCAAACACAATAGAATCAGAGTTATCAGTATCGGAGACTTTGATGTACAGGCCTGCGGAGGGACGCATCACGATCAAGCATCCAATATTGGGGAGCTTAGGATACTAAAGTCTAGTCAGGTACAAGACGGGGTAGAGCGTCTGCAAATCGTGGCAGGGGAGACGTCGAGGGACCACTCGAGGCGACAAGAGCGCATATTGAGTGAAGCATCAGAGGTACTAGGGGTCCATTCAGACGACTTACCTAAGGCAGTTTCTAGGTTTTTCGAGGAATGGAAATCCCAACAGAAGAGAATTGAATCACTTGAAGCGGAAATTGTCAGGCTAAGGACAACTGGGAGTGGTGATGATTCGGTGATCGTAGATGGAGTCAGATATGTCATCATGGAAGTGGATGGTGAAATGAAGCAGATGATGACTATGCTATCTCAGCTAACTCGTGACACAGAAACGCCGACTCTGGCCATTCTCGGTACCAGAATTGGAGGCGGAAAGTTAATTGTAGCATGCACCGAAGACTCCATGGCCTCAGAAAGACACAATGCCGTTGAGATTCTGAATGCCATCTCAGGACACATTGGAGGTGGCGGAGGAGGCAGACCGACCATGGCTCAAGGGGGAGGGACAAATGGAGATGGCATCCCAAATGCACTTAAAGCTGCAAATACACTCCTAGGGTTGTGAGACCATGGTTGAGATAATCGATGTTTCAGCCCGCGCCGCCGCAATAGAGTATGCCATTCGGGACGTAGTGGTCCCAGCCGTAGAACTCGAGAAACAAGGTCATGAAATCATACGAATGAATGTAGGAGACCCATTGGCGTTTGATGGCCTACCGACTCCTAAGCACATGATCAGTGCGTACAAGGATGCTCTGGACGATCAAAAAAACGGATATGGCCCTTCATACGGGATCCCAGAACTACGTGAGGCTATTGCAGTGTCAGAAAACAAAAAGGGTTGGGCTTGTGAAATGGACGATGTCTATGTAACACATGGAGTTACTGAGGCATTACAGATTATCTTCGCATCGTTCTTAGAGCCCGGTGACAAAGTATTGGCTCCCGGCCCACATTACCCTCCTTACATGGCTTATCCACAGATGTATGGCGCCACAACCGTAGAATACCGCCTTGATCCAAGCAATGGATGGCGAATTGATCTAGACGATATTAAGTCAAAAATGGATGAAAGCGTCCGCCTACTTGTACTAATCAATCCGAACAATCCGACCGGTAACGTCGCATCCGTTGAGGAGATAGACAAACTAATTCATATTGCCGAGCAGTGGCCAAAATGTACCATAATAGCAGATGAGATCTATGATGGGTTGGATTTTACGGATAAATTCGTATCAGTAGCATCACGTTCCAAAAAAGCTCCAGTTTTGGCCTTGAATGGAGTTTCAAAAGTTTACTTCGCTCCGGGCTGGAGGATAGGGTATATGGCATGGCACGACCCGTCTGGTAAGTTAGGCTTGGTCCGCGATGGAGTTGAGAGGCTACTAAGGAGTAGGCTCTGTGCCTCCACTCCAGCTCAGTTTGGTTATCTGGCAGGTCTGACAGATGATACCGATTGGCTCGAGGGTCACCGCGGTAGGATAAAGGAGAGGCTAGATTATTGCATCAACAGGATATCACAAATAGAAGGTCTTGAATGCGAGACTCCAGGGGGGGCATTCTACTTATTCGTCAGAATTTCTGACGACAAGCTGTCATCTGATGATAAAAAATTCGTACTACGTCTACTCGAGGAAAAACACGTATTAGTTGTGCATGGATCAGGATTTTCTCCCGAGTACGGCCATGGCCATTTCAGAATGGTGTGCCTGCCCCCGATTGAAATCTTAGACGAGGCATTCAACAGGATCTCTGATTTCCTTGGGGGTTGATTATCTGGGATTACTAGATCGTTTCAGAAAACAAAAATCACTCCCTGAAATTTTAGAAGAAAGATGGAAACCGGAACCAGACGGTTCAATATCTGATATACAGAGGAAGGGTCAAAAAATATGGATGGTGAGTCCGGGATGGATTAATACGCTCTTCTCAAATCTTGAGATGAAGACAAGCCTCAGCCTAGGTAGAAAAATCGCACATGCTTCTTCCGAGTCGGAGGAATTCCTTATGTCTTTACAGGAAGACTCTCCTCGAGGAAAGAACCCACGAAAATGGAAATATTTCTCAGAAGGAAGATTATGCAGGGGCTTAGGTGAAATAGAAATTATAGATGATTCTCCCGAAAGAACCATTATTTTGGTGAACAGATTTTGTTTGGGCCCTTTAGACGCAGGGATTATTGCTAGTACCTGGGAAATGGCTACGAGAAAAAGACATAAGTTCAGATGGTCCGAATCAAAAGATGTATTGATGGTCGAACTTACCGGGGATGAGGTGGATTTACCCTCTCCCCAGGAAATGAAAAAGAATTGGAATGCCTCAGATGAATTTACAGGAAATTCCGGTTTCTTCCAATGGGAAGATGTCAGGGAATTAGAATCGGGAGGATGGGAGATTGATGGCGAAAGGAAGATTATGATTCACAGGGACCTAATATTGAGATTTGAAGAATTCACACTTTCTCAAGTAGCCTTACTTAGAGACTCACGCGAGGAGGACTACATCTGGGATGATGTGGTTGGAAAAAGAGCCATGTGGTGGACGGCCGTTGCAGATTCATGCAGGCAACTATTCTCGGATAGTGAGAGGCACGTCATGATTTCAGAGGCAAAGGACTGGACAAACTCTTCAATCAGAAACCTCTCCCTACAAGGATTAGGGAGACTATCCAAACCAAACCTAAACTCGGCAAATGGGGAGTTGAACTCAGAGATTGTTGGGTGCTTCCATCCCGCTATTTCAGGAGGCATATTGCTTGGTTGTTGGGAAAGATCGACTGGGGTAAAGGGCCGAATTAAGATTGGCTCAGAAGGAGGAGTCGTAACGGTGAATATAGCTCCAAAGAGAACTTCCATTGTCATTTCCGGATAATCCTGGGCTGTCAAATGTTATATCCGTCCCTAATGTCAAAGGGTCGGCCCCCTAGGGGGCCGGGGTGTAACAATGGCCATGAATCACAACCAATATGCGGTAACTGCAATCGTTGCAACCCTCTGTCTGGCTGGAATTTACACTATTATCGGGGCTGGGCTGTCGACAACAGAGTCGGGGGGCTTTGAGCCAGCTGGATCAGATGTTGTAGACATTGAATCTACTGGACAAGGCGGTACAGATACTGATGGCGATGGCATTCCAGATAGGATGGAAATGACACTTTATGGTACCGATTGGAGGGAGTTTGATACCGATAACGATGGCTTAGATGATGGCTGGGAAATCAGGAATGGATTGGACCCACTCGACAACGGGGAGCCCGCTGATTCTGAGATTCCATTCTCAGACACTGACAATGAAGATGAAACAGGCGAACAAAATGAAACGTTCCCCAATCCTGATAATGGCCCCTATGGTGATCCAGATAGGGACGGCTTGACAAATACCGAAGAAGCAGCTCTAGGGACCAAGCCTATGGACAGTGACTCAGATGACGATGGTTTGAACGACAAGTGGGAATCCATGCATGTACACGAGATCATCACTCCCAATGGCGTCCTAAGGTTACTAGATCCTCTAAATGCCAATAGGGACTGTTATTTCCTAACTCCAGATGGATCAGTGAACAGCCAAGGGCCAGATGCTAGACAGCAGATAATGAACGAGCTAAGTAAAGATGACTTTGATCTCGTAGCTAATGCCGACGGAGAGATTTCCTGCGATGCCGCATTGGATTTGGAGCAACCAACCCCCGACGGTCTGAGAAATTTTGTTGAAGAGAGGTATGACACTAATCCGCTCCAAGAGGACAGTGACGGCGATCTAATTGCAGATAGACATGAGATTGCATTCGGTTTTATTGAATTAGGTACTCACTGCGGAGTTCCCGTTTTTGGAACTATCAGTCTTCAATCACCATTCAGTGAGTTCATGTCTGAGCCTGGCGATCTAACTTGGTTCGAGCAAGACATGGATGGCGATGGAAGGTTGAATGGACCAAGTGATTGGGACACTGATGGCGATGGAATGCCGGATGGATTCGAGTACTGTTACAGTGACCTTCTGGATCCGTCCAATGCGACTGATGCATTTGGCGATCCAGACGAAGACGGATTGAACAATGTGGAAGAGTATGAGGTCGCCTATACCTGGGGCCCATCAAATTTCACTGATCCAGAAGAATTCGATACTGATAATGACGGAATGCCCGATGGCTGGGAGTATCTTAGTGGCATACATCCAAATGACGGTAGCAATGCCGATGATGATCCAGACTTCGACGGTTATGATTCAGATGGAGACGGGGGCGTCAGGTATTCTGACATGGTAGGAGTCTCAACAGTACAATCAATAATGGTTGAAATCGGGGATTACGTGACAGTGAACAAGACAATCCTCTACGTTAGAACGGTCCAAGATAGCGAGTATGTCAACATACCTGTAAAGACCCTAACCGCCGGTTGGGTATATCACATCAATGTGGAGGTGGGGCAGGAAATTTCTAGCAGACTTCAGGACTTGGTAGTGGTGGTCGAGGAAGATGAAAGATTCACAAATCTCGATGAGTTCAATGCAAGGGATAGGGATGGGGATGGGGCCGTTGATGGCAGGTCCACGGACCCACTATCTCCTGATACAGATGGAGACGGCCTAATCGATGGAATCGAAGTAATTGGGTGGACAATCAGAATTGTCGATCACGGCGTCAGGGATGTAATTGTACGAAGTGACCCCGGCGCATTTGATACTGACAAGGATGGATTATCTGACGCTGTCGAGTACTTTGAGACATTTACCAATGCTACTGACAAAGATACTGACTCCGATGGGTTGGAGGACTTTACTGAGGCTGTTGATGGATTTGTCTGGAATGGTTCCGTATACTACACCAATGCATCTGCCTTCGATTCAGATAACGACGGCCTGGAAGACGGTGAGGAGGTTGTAGATGGAGAGGACCAGTACATTACTCACGCCAACAACGCTGATAGCGACGCCGACGGACTAAACGATGGCGGAGAAGTACTGTTTATCCCGCGACCGTGGCAGACTGCAACAAATCCCCTGAACAATGATACGGACGGTGACTCCCAACCCGATGGTTGGGAGATGCAAGTATTTTCCGTACAGCAGAATACCAATAGTCACAGCCTCTGGGTGGTAACAGACTGGTGGCTACCTCCCGGTTGCGATTCAATGATGGAATGTGGATTGGGTCCCGGTGGTTGGATTTGGAAGAACTATCTGGATGGTTTCTCCTCCTCCGGAGATAGGAATAACGATGGAATAATTGATCCGGAATATTTCCTCTGGGAGTTGAACATCTCAGGATTCTTCATCCCCGATGGAGGGAGGTGGGCATTAGATCCATCATATGGATCCATTCCCGATTCAGTTTTCGATATAGATAATGACACTTTGATGAATTCCCAAGAGGCACCGGACAGATGGGATACGAACCCAGTATCCCATGACACAGATGGCGATAAGTTACCAGACGGTTGGGAGGTTACCTATTCTGAGGAGTCACTTATGATGGGACTAGTGGATAATAATACTCTGGATGCACTGGGTGCCAGAGGTCCAATGGATCCCAGAATGCCCGACTCCGATCTAGATGGGATAGATGACGGGCAAGAAGACTTCGATGAAGACGGATTAAACCGGACCAATCTTATGAACAGGTATTGTCCAGGATGGAACAATCCGCAGAATTCTGAGTGCCACATTGATCATATGACAGAGGCTGGATTAAGATTCTACAATGATCTTGAGAACTACACTAATTTCGAGGAATATCAGAATGGTACAAACCCAGTTAATCCAGACACTGACGGCGATATCTGGGAAGACGGATCAGAGGTATACCATCAAGATCAGGATGGCGACTCGATGTGGGCCGGTTGGGAATATTATTTTGGCTTTGACCCGATGGACCCGGCTGACGCAAATGTAGACTCCGATGGCGATGGCTTCGTCAACAAGTGTGAAAATAAATGGAATACACATCCAAAAGACCCAACTAGCTTCCCTTCCCAAGGCGAACTCTGCGACATGTTCAACTAGGTCATCGGAGAATCTCAGGTCCCGAGAGTTGTTTCTATGTCATGGTGGATATTTCCTACTACAGCTGACGTAGGAATCAGATCCTTCTCTAACACATTAGAGAGCATCATTAGAGAAACCACCCTCGGCATACAGGAATATCAGCTTGTAGTACCAATCAGCGAACTTAACTCAATTGCAAGGCACACCTCTACCTGGGCTATTCCTATAATTGGCGATGATCTAGAAAGAGGACTAGTCAGATGGCTAGAAGAGGTCCTATACAGGGGGTATGGCGAGGGACAGTGGCTTGTCGATGTCTCTGTCTCTGTTTCTGACAAATATATCTCTGGTCATGTATCGTGGATAGACGCGGATTTGGTAGAGAGGGAAATAGAAGTAAAGGCTATCACAATGCACGAATTGATTCTCGAGGAGGTTCCAGAGGGGGTAACAATTAGTGGAAAAATCTCCGAAGTACCCGATTTCGAAGGTCCGGGATGGACCTCACAAGTTATCCTGGATATCTAGGTTGATGCATTACGA
>Ga0066835_10000143_pt1 | contig 14172 bp, 8 predicted proteins | sample ETNtaG_3_FD_67280 | JGI IMG/M metagenome (GOLD analysis project Ga0066835, IMG submission 67280) | Marine microbial and viral communities from oxygen minimum zone, Eastern Pacific Ocean - ETNP201302SV84 | ecosystem: Environmental > Aquatic > Marine > Unclassified ... | reverse complement strand
CAAACTGAATGGCCTGATTTGCTATTATTAGATGGAGGTCAGACTCATCTTGACATGATTACAAAAATGATTGAAAACTCAGAATTTGCCAATAAATTCGCGGTTGCTGCGCTGGCAAAACGGGAAGAAACAATCTATCGCACCGGGAAAGAGCCGTTAGTCATAGATCGTCGAGGCAGGGTGCTGATACACGCCAGAGATGAAGCGCACAGATTTGTCAACTCTTTCCACCGTCAGCAACGCAGCAAGAAAAAATTCGCTGACCCATTAGAGAATGTTGCCGGCCTTGGAGCCAAAAAGTTTCAAACCCTAATTCGCCACTTTGGCGGTCGAAAAGAGATTCTACATGCCAGCGAGAAAGACATCAAAACTGTTCCAGGTATAGGACCCGCTCTGGCAAAAAGGATATTTGAAGCAATTAACAATTAGTCAAACCGCTCATCGCCTAAATCAATCATCGGCGGTGCTTTATCTGTGGAATAGTCCTCAAATTGTTGTAGTTCACCGTGCAAGCCCTCACTCTTGAAACCACGTAAGTCCGCAAACTCACTATCACCAATAGCCACTTTTGTGCCAGTTTGAGCAGCAGCTTTTCTCGCTTTCTTTAACCGCTTCTTTCTTCTTCGACGACGAATAAACAGGGCCAATAGTGCTATGATAAATGTTGGATAAACCCAGAATTGTAGCAATAGGTATAACCATGAAACTTTGATCCTAAAAGAAATTGTATCATCGTATTCACCAGCAGGGAAGTTGTAAGTTAATTTCTGTCGACCACCCTCATTAGTTATGGTTAGCAAGCCCGCAGTATCCTCTACATCTTCTATGGTTATTCCACGTGGAAGTAATACTGAGACTGGTCCATTCAATGAGAGTTCCATCTCCTCAGCAATGGAGGTATTACCATTGAACGATATTGAGGTCGCTTCTGCTTCGACACCTGGGTAAGTTATTCCACTACCAGATACTATGCTATTGGTTAGGGTTGAACCGAGTAATTCTGCGGCAGAGGCTAACGGATTAACTATCAGGTTACGAAATGCATTGGCGAAGAAGTTGAGTTCTAAGCTGCTGGTGTTACCCTCGAGTAGTTCGCCCATGTCCCCAGATAAATCCAGTTTGAATTCAACTTCTGGAATTTTTACGCTCAGAGTTATAGGCTCATCATCACCGATATTCTGGTCAAGGCCACTCAGACCGTCGACCTTCGTCTTGATGGCAAAACCGCTTAAGTCCACTCTACCAAATGGTGAATCCTCTTGGTTGGGGATATCTGCACCACTTTGGTGGATATAATCGGTGATCATCTCCCCAATATCAACTGAAAATTCAGTCAAACCCTCCGGAGTAAAAACCAACGAAAGGTTCTCTTCGCACACCGAGTAATCTTGATCCTCACGACAAATATTTCCGACATCATCGAAGGTTTTTGGCTCTGCTAGTCGGCTGGCTAAATCCAAACCAAGACGCAGTAAATCAACTGGTGCTGCTTCAAAGTTAACCCTAGTCGTATTGCCTTGATCAATTTCATCAAGTGGAATCAGCACCCGATAAATTGACACCTCTGCATCAAGGGCAAAATCCAAAGATACCGATTGTGACCACTCATTGATTCTAAACGCAGAGACATCCAATTCCACATTACTAGTGATGCAGGTTCTCTGGAGTGTTGTGCAGATAATGTTCATATCATCATCTTTGATATTGGTCCGCCAATCATAAGGATCAGTTCCTGCCAATGAAATATCCATATCATTAGTTTCACCAAGCGTCTTTTCGAAAGTTAAACGGTCGCCACCATCAATAGTTTTGACCCAAGTTGGCAAAATAATTTCCAGAGTGAGTTCAGATGGTGGCAAACTGTCTGGTATTACCGAATCAAGGAAGTCACCTGGTAAGACTGTCTCAATTGAAATTCCGCTGTTAAATAAATCTCTAAGGTCGCTTTCTTGAATTACATCAACATACTCTGCTAAGTCACCAGTGCCAAAATTATCCTTTAGAATTTGCACCAAACTAGCCGAAAAGGGTTGACTTGTGGAACGTAAGAACACTGGGTACTCATTACTCATTGCTGTTGGTCCTTGAAGACAATAATGTAAATCAACTGACAGAGGATTGTCTTCAGTACAGTCTGATCCGTGTGTGTAATTCAAACCACCAGAAGTCCCAAGCCCATCGGCCAACCCGTCGTCAACCCAATACATGTCGTTCATTGTGATTAATCCCGCACTGCCAACGGCTTCAGAAATGCCAGACGCAATATCATTGATTGGAAAAGCATCAGTAAAGGCATCCAAAGGAACAATTCCATTGTGATAAGCGAGCCTTATACCATCTGATGTAACTAATGGGAGCGTTGCGGAATCAGATATGTTCAATAGCGAAACGCCCCATTCTTCCATCAAATCATCATCAAGATGACTTATTCCGGCGACAAAATCAATACTCGCTGCTGATTCATCCCTAAGGTCCAATGTGACACTGATATCGATTGCTTTAGCATCTTCAGGGATAAATACGGTATTTGTGTTGTCAGAACCGTTTCTGTGTTCTAGCTTTACTGAGATAGGGGTTTGAAGATCGTCATCTCCTGTAGCATCTAACAAATTGACTTGCCACTGACCGACTGCGTAATCAGTTCCACCAATAGCACCAAGCGTGCCCCCGCCACCTACTTGGGTAATATTGGCATAATCCGGTGGTGAGAATGTGTAGTAGCCAATTGACCCAGGAGTTGTTAACAAAGTAAAGTCAGTCTCAATTTCTGCGCCCATAATTAGCATACCCTTGAATGCCTTATCTAGGTCCAAACCACCACTTGAACCAATACTGAAATCTGTGTCTATTAGATTCAGTTCAAGCGTTGATGATAAGCAAATTGGTGGTTGAAAAGCGTTATTCACGGCTGCGCCCTCTGAGCCATACACTGAATCAGTAGCACTGTCACTGGAACATTCGTGAATTTGCCCACCTTGATTTATTTCATCAGCATAAGCAGTTGTCTGATCCTCAACATTCCCTATTGCGGCGAGTGCGGTGGCAATCCCACTATCAAACTCATCCCGTAACTGCTCCCCCACTGTCTGCGTATTTTGACCAAAATTTTGGTCTAAGTAATTCCGTAATAGATCAGCCGGCGCCCCATCATCAGGCCCGATTCCATCATTGGCTAATTCGTTATTGACTTGAGTGTTGAAGTCCAATTTACTACGATCGAATTCATGAATCGCCCAAACGATGTCTAGCTCAATAGTATTGGTGTCAACTAATTTGAAATCATATGTGGCATTGATCCAATCTTCCTGATTTTGTGTCAAATCATGGTTTGAATCGTAGTCATCACAAAATCCCCCATCACAACTATCCATGCCACCGGAGGCAGCCGCAAATGGGGTGAATATGTGCATAGTTAGCAGGAGCGCAGCGAGGAGAATGAGCACACTTTGGCTACGGTGATTATACTCGTCCATGCCTGCCATGTTAGGGGCTATGACAGTGACATTGAAATTCATTCCCCTTGTGGTATAATCATGACTGAAGGGGTGAGTCATCAATCAGGGACTTTATCCTTGGTTGTTGACAAAGGTATCGCTTCTTTAATCCACGAAAAATTAATTGATGAAAAATTGATAAATCGTAAGTTTAGAACGACAATCTTCGACCAAGAAATTGCTTTCCCTATAATCAGAGAGGATATTCTAGCCGAGTTCGAATGGTTTGACAAGAATGAACATAAAATCAAATTATTGCCCCTAGAAACTAATGTTACCACATTATCACCTGCGGCGAGAATCAGTCAGCAAGTGACTAAAATATGTAGTGATTTCAAGGTTGATTTAAGTAACGAAATGATGCAATACCTACCAACAAAGTGGGAACTGTATGGGGATTTAGCGATACTTCCTAACCATTCATTTCGCTCCGAAAAATGGGATTTTATATTATCCGGTCGACCAAAACTGCAGAAGGAAATTTGGCAGGCAACTGCCGAAGCGCTCAATGTAAATCGCTTGGCTCGGCAGGCCGAAATATCGCCTGACCAACTGCGTAGCTCGCAAGTAACCATGCTACATGGAGAAAGTGGTGAAGTCGAGTTTACCGATTATGGTGTGAAATTTTGGCTCGATGTAACTAAGGTGATGTTCTCCTCTGGAAATATAACTGAACGACACCGAATAGGTAACATCGATATGACTGGAGAGTGTGTAGTAGATGCCTTTGCTGGAATTGGATATTATACACTTCCAATGCTGGTTAGATCTAAAGCGATGCACGTTTATGCTTGCGAATTAAATCCGAACTCAATCGAGGCGTTGAAGCGTGGAGCACAGTTGAATGAGGTGGCAAATCGATTAACTATACTAGAAGGCGACAATCGGGAGACGCTCAGAAATTTAACCGGAATTGCTGACAGAGTTCATTTAGGCATATTGCCGTCGTCTGAGCAAACTTGGGCACTAGCAGTAAGTTGCTTAAAGTCCACTGGAGGAATAGTTCATCTTCACATGAATGTTAGAGAGGCAGAGATTGATGATTTTGTCACTTACTGCCTCACCAAATTGACAGACTATGCAAGAAACCACCACAACTTTACCAAAATAGAGGCTATTCATGTTGAGAAAGTAAAGTGGTATGCGCCACATATCAGGCATATTGTCATCGATGTTAGTATCAGTTAATCACTGAAATGAGCCTGGTGGCGGTGGACCAGTCGGGCGATCCAATTCGTTATTTTCAGCCGCAGCCAAATATAACTCATCTTGATTATCCCAGTCAGGCTCTTCATCAGAACGTTGTTTTATGGTTTTGAAGCCAATAAATGCGGCGCCTACCACGGCTATTACTGCGCCAATCCGCATTATCAAATCAAACCAGTTATCCATATTTGGATTGTTAGGAAACGCATCGTAATAGTTAGCAATTCCATCGCCGTCGGAGTCATATTTTGCCATCGAATCATTGGGAAATAAATCACTGTTATCACCAAGTCCGTCTCCATCTGCATCGCTCCACTCTGCCCGATTATCGGGGAAAGCATCAGTATTGTCGCCAACGCCATCGACGTCGCGGTCAAAGCATTCCTCAGGATCAAAAGGCCAAATATCTTGATTATCGCCACAACCATCTCCGTCGCTGTCTTGCCACTCACTTGGATCTAGAGGGAAAGCATCGGAATTATCCCCTACGGTATCACCATCGGTGTCATTCCATTCAGCAGGATTACTCGGGAAGACATCGGAATTATCACCATAAGTGTCGTTATCGAAATCATCCCACTCAGCGGGATCATATGGGAATCTGTCACCATTGTCGCCAAATCCATCCCCATCAGAATCTGCCCATTCGTCCATATCATCAGGAAACATATCTGTGGTATCAGAAAACCCGTCGCCGTCACGGTCTGGGCAACCCTCCGGCGATATTGACAGACCGTATCTGGTTGGGCAGGCATCACGATTATCCCCCACACCGTCGCTATCATAATCCAACCATTCAGTCTCATCGTTAGGGAATTTATCGTAATTATCGCCGTAACCATCGCCATCAGTATCAGCACATTCCGTGTCATCATAGGGGAATTCATCCGAGTTGTCACCACAGCCGTCTAAATCGCTATCTAACCATTCAAGTGGGTCCAATGGGAACTTATCGATACCGTCAATTACGCCATCGCCATCAGTATCCTCGTCATACATATCGGTACCAATACTAGATTCGACGGTATTATCCAACAGGTCTCCATCAATATCAAGATCTTCTGAGTCAGCGCAACCATCCTCATCCAGGTCATTCATGTGTTGACCAATCAACCCGCGTGGGCAATTATCATCCACATCCAAAACCATGTCATTATCATCATCCACATCAACATCATCAGTGCAGCCATCAGAATCATGATCATTCGTTGGGTTGCTAAACGGACAAGGGTCAATCGCATCGTTTAATCCATCATCGTCTGAATCGCGTTGTTCTGCCGAACACCCGTTAGCATCCACAATCGCATTTAGTTGCGTGTTGGGGCAGATATCGGCGCCATTGCTCACTCCGTCTAAGTCATCATCCAGTTGTTCCCAAGAACACCCATCAATGTCGACCGTTTCAGCATTGCCTGTCCATTCACACAAATCAATTGAATCAATCACTCCATCACCATCAGTATCAGGAATGCCAATAGTCTGAATGGCGAAATAAGCAATGAATTCATGCATAACTCGGGTTGGATGAGCTTTGTCAAAAAATAGATACTCGTCGGGGTTGTTGGCCACCTCAGAGTTGCTGTTACATATTGGCAGGGGTAGTAAAGTCGCTGGCGCACTGCATGCTGGGTCTTGGGTATTTACAATGCCTAATGCTCCACTGTTAGCCACAATATCATTAAACAGAGACCAAGCGTCAATAAAGTATACATTAATGCTTAATTCAGCAATTAAATCACTAATTAAATTAGATAATTTTGTATTATAGGAAATTACCTCTGATGCAATGTTAGACTGCTGACTTTGACTTCTTGATAGTATTTCAGGAGTCTTTTCTAGCGGTGGCAAATTTGGGATGATAAATTGTCTTGCCCCAGCTTCATGTAACTGTCTGAGGTGTGATTCCATGTTAGCAACTATGGTGTCTGAATTAGCAGTTCCATAGAGAAAATCGTTACCTCCAGCCCACAACGCAATTATATCATTTGACGGAATTGTGGTTTGAACATTAGCAAGGTAATTGGCAATCTGAGTCCCAACATTTGGCAGTAACAGGTATGAAAATCCTTGACCGGTTTGTGCTCCGCCGAAGGCTCGATTATCACCTTGTTCTGAAAGTGAACCTACTGTTGTCGTCAATCCGTATGCTTCAGAAACATACTCTAACCATACCGGGCCATTGGAAAACCTACCCTGCCAATAAGGGGGGACATCAGGCACATTGAGTATGCTGTCTTTGGCATTCCCCATGTCACTCAATGAATCACCAAAGGCGAGTAAATTCGATACTTGAGGCATTATTGTGTTTTGAAACACCATGAATGAAGCAGATGAACTTGTCAATACCGTTGATGAAGAATCAATAATTTCAATGCTGAAGAAATAAAAATTTGAATTATCGTAAAGTTGACTCACAAGCACTGGGAATTGGGTGTTGGGCCCCGATGAGACAAAGTTGTAACTGCCAGTCTGAACGATATTTCCTGCCAAATCCGTCACAGTGTAGTTGGCATAATATTGTTGATTGAACTGGGAGTTTAACACCTCTACGCTCAATTCAACTGTCTCGTTAGATAGCCAATCGAACTTTGTGGTTGAAACATCTACTTGAACAGGCGGCGAATTGCTTGAAGAGGATACTGGAAGTGATGCCACTAGCAACAATGTTACGAGTAAGCAAGCATGTCGCATATGGTGACTATATTTGCCCAAGTTGAAAGATATATTGCCTTATTCTGATTTGTGTTCATCAGAGATTAACTGGGCGTCATAAGTAACAATGGTATCTTGATGCAGTGTTGCAGGCTTGTCAACTCTGGCGAACAATAGGAGAATAACAGTCAGAACAATTATCGCTGACATGGTAAGCATCTTACCGGTGAATAACGGCGCTGTCTCTTCAACTACAACGCCGAATCTAATACTACCATCTGGGTCTGCTACACCGAGCATACTGACTGAGTCAATGTGAACTTCCTGTATTGGCCGTCCAAGTAGGTCAGGACCTGGATTTTGAATACCTTGATCACTACCTGGATTGGTTACTGTGGGGGTGCTAGCGATCTCTCTTACCACAGTCATTCCATCTCTCACAATACCGAATACCGCATAACCACCATCATCACGATTCTCGGGGTCCAAGCCGTGTTGCTCTGTATCGGTGATATACCACTGAGAATCTGCTGAATCCTCCTCTGCACCTCTTGCCATTCCAAGAGCCCCATCGACGTGAGATAGATTTTCATTATGTTCTAGAGGTATCGTTTCCCCCGTCCCGCCGCCGCCACATTGCGGCGAAGTTATTGGATATGTACCGATAACTTTGCATTCAGGATCGCCGGATTGAATGACAAAATCGTTGACTACTCGATGAAAGAATACGCCATCGTAAAGCCCAGATTCGATATGCTCGATTATATTGTTAGTGGTTACTGGCGCCCATTGTTCAAATAATTCTATCACTATACTACCTGTTGTTTCAGAAGAAAGTATGCCAGTGTGGTAAGTAACCTCGATGACTAGAACTGCGTTGCCCTGATAAGACATATTCATTGGTGTATCTTCTTCAACCGGGCCATCGGTCCACAAGTCTGGGTCTAGGCCATTCAGTCGCCAAGATGGAATATCCTCTGCAACCGATATATTCACAGGAATGGATACTATCATGAAGTTGAGAACGAAAAATAAGGCAATTCGTCCTCGCATGGACTCACGAAAACTATCTCACTCATGAATAATTCTACATCGAAGCGTCATGCTCATGAGCAAGTAGTGTTTGGGCTTCAGCATGGCAGCAGTCCCTAAGCATGAAGAGGACAAGGTCTATGTTGCCGAGATAGTAAGTGAATCGCCTACAGGTAGTCGGCGAGAGCTAAACATTTCCATGGTTTCAACCATTGCCGTTTCGATTGTGTTTTTGCTGATGGCGATGTCATTTGGCAAAGCGGTAATCAATGACTCAAATAGTGAAACTACGTTCTCTGGAGATTGGTGGGACACGCCTCTACATCTTCGACACACTATGGACTTGCCAATGGATATGATGCGAGCACAACTACCAGTAAACGGCACCTATGAAGCAGAACCGTATAGCGAACATTTTGTTGAAGTCGAGCTCCCGCTAAGCGAACAAGATGCTGGTGCCCCCGGTCCAGACCTAATGCATGTTGCCCTGTGGCTACCTGATGTTGAGGAAGGCGTCAAAGTGCCAGTGATAATGACGATTCACCCTTACTACGACTTTGGCGGTGAGGGAATAGTCGGTGAGGATTCTAATCCTAATACGGTGCCTGATGGTGGTGTTGGCAAGTGGGTTTACGACACATTTTTGCCGCACGGTTATGCCTTAGCCCAAGCAACCACCTTTGGCAGCGGTCAATCTACTCACTGTCAGGATGTCAAAGGCTTGGGTGAGCAGATTGGCATTCAGGCCGTAGTTGAGTGGCTGGGCGAGCAAGAATGGTCAAATGGCAATGTTGGATTAATGGGTAAGTCATACGCCGGCACAACCAATTGGGAAGCTGCTCAAAACCCGAGTGAGCACTTGAAGACCATAGTGCCAATCTCCGGGTCAATCGGTGTGCAGGAAATGTTCTATCGCAATGGGTCATCAGAGGCCCGAGCAATGTTGTATGATGCGTTGTATGAGGGCGCCACTGCTGATGCTGGTTACGATGATTCTCGTATGTGTACGGATGATGCCATCGGCCCACTAAACCCACTAACTACGTGGGCAGGTGCAGAATTTGGTGGAGCGAAATGGAATGATTATTGGGATGAGCGTCGTCACCTACCTGATGTTCTAGAAAATTACCGCGGCAGTGTATACCTAGTTTGGGGTTTGCAGGATTGGAATGTTGACCCGTATCATGCTTTCCCGACCTATCAGTTAATGATCGATGCTGGAATTAACGCCAGAGCAATTGCCGGTCAATGGGCCCACAACTATCCTGACCAGCCAGACAGACACTCTGAATTAGGGTCAGGATACGGCTTGGAAGCGTATCCTAACATGAGCCGAATGGACTGGGCAGTAGAACTGTTTCAATGGTTCAATTACTATCTAAAAGACATCGGTGATGAGCCTGAACCAATGGTGCAAATTCAAACCAATGACGGCCGGTGGCACGTCGAAGATACGTGGCCGCCGGAGGACATGATGTGGAATCTTGCTGACATAGGCACTGACTGGATGGTAACCGGCGATACAGTAAATGGTCAAGGTGCATCTGTGACATTGGTCAGTGGAGAATTAACCGAATTGACTCACATATCTGGTCTGCCAACCTTGCATCTTGAAGTCACAACACAAGCATGTCAAGGTGGACAAATCTTCGCCACACTGTATGATAATGAGGACAATTTGAGACTTGGTCATGCGACTATGGACGTTCGCTATCGTGACGGCGGCTACGATGCAAAAGCAACATCACCATTTAGTTCCTACACCATGCTGATGGAATTCAATCCGCTTGATGTAGTGGTGCCCGCAGGACACACACTGCGAATCGAATTGACAGAGAATGGAGAGGATTACCTTCCAAGTCCGTGTGCGTCCAATCCGCTGGGCGGCCTAACCGTCGATGGTGGTGTGGTTGGACTACCGATTATTGATCGACCAAAATCCCATGACAGTTGGTTCCTTGCTCCACCGTGGTGGGAACAACAGCCTATTCCAGAATAACCCCCGGAAAATAAGCTGTTGAAACCATATAACACACCAATTGATTACCTAGATAGCGTTAATACCTACCTGCAGTTGGGATAAACATGCACATTTCGGGAAAAATATTCATGGCGATAGGTGTTTTCATTTGTCTTGCTGGCGTAGTATTGATGGCCTTAGGCGGTGAAAATATTGATGATGTCGGTGAATGGGATGTTGTTGAAAAGAGTGAGTGGAATGGCGACAGTGGAACTTTCAACTTTCGCGGTGATGGAGATTACCTGGTAATGGTTAGAGATACCGTCTCGTGTGATTCATTCAGTTTGACAATAACCAATACGACATCCGGTGACCCTGAGTATTATGAAGGCGAAGAATGCACCGAAGACGGTAGTAAACCAGTTGGTTATGAAGACGATCCCACAGGTTGGTATAATGTTGGGAGTACCTTGTATGTCTCCAATGGCAACCACCAGATTAACGCCAGCCATGAGATTTACTTAGTTCCATTATGGGAAACTGTTGGCGAAGAAATCGGCGAAGCTGTTGGAGGATTCTTCCAAGGACTTGCTGGCTTTGGTGCTCTGTGCTGTGGCGGAGTTGTCACTATCTTTGGGTTAGTCTTGGGCTTGCTAGTCAACAATGAACAAAAAACTGTAATTGTCCAAAATACCGGTATGCCAATGATGCAACAACCTAACCAAACCATGATGACGCAACCAACAATGGAGAAATCCTACGCTGATATACCAGTGCAACCGCAAACCAAAGTTGAACAACCGGCAGCAGAGAATATCTGGGATCAGGAACAACCAAAGAATCCATTCTGATTACTGAATGTTCGCTGTGCGGAGCTTGACTCCGAGATAGAAACCACAACAATTGACTATTACATCTGAAATCTTGTTGTCCCAAGACTCCTCAGCGAATTCATAGGGCAGGATTAATTCGAGTAACTCCCACCCTATTGACAACAGCAAGAATAGTTGCCAGCTAATCGCCAGGAATCTGCCAACGGCAAACCACTGCACGAAATGCCCGATTGACCATAGGTTTAGCAGGACCACATTTACCACCTACTCTTGCAAGATTAGTGCTAAATCTGATTTGACACCAGTCAGGTCCCAATTATCTTCGGTCCAACGAACTTTCTGCAGGCCATCCTTGCCGATAATTACGATTCCATTGATATGTTCAACATCATAGTATACTGTATGACCGCGTCCTTCAATTGAAGTGCTATTCTCGCTTTCAGTCAATACTACCGTAATACCAAAATCCGCCCAAATCTGTTCCATTTTTGAAAAATCTCCATCAATAAATTCTGCAGTGGTTAAATGAGTCCATGAGACATTGAAGTAATTCATGTAGTCTACCAAATCTTCGGGGCCATCTCGCCAGGGGTCAACAGTGATTGACAGTATGGTCAGGTTTTCATTGTGAGCAGGGAAAAATGACTGTTCGATAATTTTCAAGTCATTGGTTATCAGCGGACAAGCGTTGTTGCAATTAGTAAGAAAGAAGTTGACTATAACGACTTGCCCTTGGATTGTCGAAGAATTGAAGCTGTTATTTTCTGAATCGATTAATTCAAATTGACTAAATCCTTTGTTGCCACTTATGTCCTCTCCACTGTAGATATTACCGTCTGATGACAGACAGCCTGCGGCTAGTAGATTCAGGAGAATTAGCCATGACACGACCAGACGTTTCATCGCTATGCCTCAATTCTTGCGAGTTCTAAGAAGGCCTGAGGCAAACAATGCCAACAGCATCAGCCCATATGAAACAACCCAATATTCAACATTCGATTGATCTGTATGGGGGACTTCGGTTGCTGGATGGAATTCATACAAAGTCATTGATTGGAAGCCACCGCCGCCGCCACCGCCAGAATTGGCGTTACTCATATCAGCAACTCCGTGATAGCACAGTAGGAAGTATGGGAAGCCGATCATCGAAACGGTATCTCCATCTGTGTTAACAACGGTCTTAGACGAACCACTTAGTGGTGTTGAAACGTAATAATAGGTGCCTTGAGGGAACTCTGGCGTAGCGCCAAATCTACCATTACACTGGTCTAAATCTCCCATGCCTGCAACATAATTCCAATCATCGATACCATTGTAACCTTGGTCACCACCTTCTGATGTTCTTTCAACTTCGTAGGATGAACGCAGCGGAATTACCTGACCGTTATCATCCCAACCATACATGCCGTATATCGGGTAACCGTCAAACGCCCAGCCGATGATTGGAGAATGTGTTGTTGAATCTAAATCGGTATAATCGTAATTAACAATGGTTTCACCGTTTGGGTCGTCCCAAAACTGGCACATTGCATCATAGTGATAATGCACCCCTCCAGGTCCATTGTGAGCCCCACAGTAGCCTAAATCGATAGGCTGCCGGTTTTCATTGAAATAGAGATATTCTAGGGCTACTGCGTCACCGCCTGGGCCCTCCTCAGGGCCAAAAATCGGCACTCCATTGACTGCTACAGCAACCGCGCCCCGGTCCGGAGCACACTGGTAAGCACCATTGGCAGCGGGACAGTTAGCAGAATTGTGTCCACCGCTTGTATCTTCTATCGGTTCCAGTGGAATTGTCCAATCCATATCTTGCTCATCCGCGTTAGCAGCAAATGCTGAGAGCCAGTGGTGGTTAGGTATAGCATTCGAATTAACCAGCATATCATCAGCGGTTAGTGTCACGGAAACATCGCACTGGAACCATGGTCCAGAACCTCCACCACCGCCGGACTGGCCTGCTCCCCGATTATTTGCATTGTATGAATTGCCTTCGCCGTTTAGGTCTCTAACCCACGGTCCCAGACCATTCTGACACAACCATGAATCTTCTTTGTCAAATGTCTGTAATCCATCGAGGATAAAGTCGAGAATCGTATCGAAAGTCGGGTCGCTTTGGTATGGCAAGTGGTGGTCTGCTGTGCTGCTGTGAACGTCTAACGAATTTGCAAACTTTGCTGCAAGAGCCGGGGCCATATCACCGAATTGATCATTTTCGCCGGAGAAGACCATAGCAGGAATATCAAACGGTTCGACAACCTCGATAGTATCGATTAACCCCTCATGCGTTGTTGGCAGGTAACCATTGTACATTAGAGCCATATCGAATGTCTTGTCGGTATTTGCTAGGTAAACTGGAATCATTGCGGCCCCTTGTGAGTAGCCCATGATGGCATAAAATGGCCCATCATTCTCAACAACTTGGTCAAGATAATCGATAGAAAGATCTGCCCAATCTGGGTCAGTGGTTGGCTCACCCTTGCCTCCTGGGGGGTCTCTAATCCATACATTGTTATTTTCTGGCGTGCTTGCGAAGACAAAATCAAAGGTTGGCAGAGCATTCATCAAATCTTGCGTCCCCTGCATGCTCATGAAGGAATTAGCTGTCTGACCACCACCATGAAGAGCAAGAACCTTCGGTCTTGTCGGAGGTTGCTCTTTTTGTGAATCTGCGCAACCGACGCTGTCTACCGCTTCGCCTAATGGTGTACCTGGACACTGATCTAGATTATTTGCCACGCCATCATTGTCGCTATCAAGTTGGGATTGTGAACAGCCGTCTGGATTTACCGCCTCGCCTGCTGGAGTATTAGGACACGCATCCAGATTATTGGTTACGCCATCACCATCACTGTCTTTTTGCGATGCTGCGCAGCCTACACTGTCAACTGAATCACCGCTTACAGTATCTGGGCAAATATCACGATCATTGTTTACCCCATCCTCATCATCATCGGTCTGTGAATCTGAACATCCAGTCTGATACACTGGCTCGCCT
>Ga0066835_10000141_pt1 | contig 14261 bp, 12 predicted proteins | sample ETNtaG_3_FD_67280 | JGI IMG/M metagenome (GOLD analysis project Ga0066835, IMG submission 67280) | Marine microbial and viral communities from oxygen minimum zone, Eastern Pacific Ocean - ETNP201302SV84 | ecosystem: Environmental > Aquatic > Marine > Unclassified ... | reverse complement strand
GACCCCCAAGACACAATACATCCGAAAATTAAAAAAGGAACTGAAAAAAAATTTCATCTTAGCGAAATTCAAGATTTGAAAAAATCTTTAGTTGCCTTAATTAATAAACAAGAAAAAGATAAATCTATAGATTTAATATCTAAATATGTAGACGGTTTTGGAAAAAATTAAAAGTTAGCTTAAAGCTGAGAAATATTTATTTTTTATTTTTAATTTCTACAAAATCTATTACTGTCAGTCCGTTGACATGGTTATAAGTATGAGTAGCATTTATATTAGAAAAAAAGTTTGGCTGAACTTCAAATAAACTTTTTTCAATATAATTTTTTGTATCAAGCGATAAAATCTTTGCCACTCCAAAAGCTTTTCCATATTGGTCAAAATCTTGTTTTTGATAAACTCTATATACTCCACTATCATCTTTTATTAGCCCCCCGTTACGCGCTCTAGAAGAGTCAAAAATAACCGGATTGTTCTCCAAAGGAATCCAATGCTTACTCAAAGGGCTGTCACTATAGAAAATTTGTAATTGAGAAGAATGTTCTTCAATTTGACTTTCATCAATGTTAGTAAAAAGCCACCACTTATTATCGTACGAAAATATTTGAGTATCAGCCGCAGAAACATTTTTCATTATAGTTTTGTAAAACTGCCAATTTAATGGAAAATCTAAGCATTTATATAACCTAATTTCGTTCTTTTCATTTGTTTCAGGACACATAAATAACTCTCCATCAAATTCGAAAATATACGGAAAAGACAAATGAAAATCTTTTTTTAGAGCTACTCCTAATTCTTGATATCCATCATGCGATATTTCATAGACAGATATACATCCTTTATTTTCAGCATAACTAAAGTCTTCAACAAAACAATAATGCTTGTCATTTTTGAAAACTAAAAAAGGATCAGCAAGATATCTATTTTTAGGATTCAAAATTTTTTTTGATTTCCAAAGAGTAACGTCTTTCCAATTTTGAGAGAACTGATATGCAACTCCCCAACGTTTTTCTCTTTTAAAAATTTTTCTTATTTTTTTTATAAAAAATATTTTTGCAGTTTTATAAACATAGAAAAAAGTCTGATGTATTTTAGGAATTGAATAAATTTTAGAGCTATAAGGTACGTTAGGATGAATTAAAAGCGTTGAACTTTTGGACGTTAAATTTTCAAGAATTTTATGAAAAAAAGGATTACATTTTTCATATAAAGTTACTAAATTTAAACTAAAAAACCACTGTGTTTGAACAAACCCCTTATACAAAACTTTACCTCCATCAAGCTCATCCGTAAGACGCTGTATAATGAATCCAGTTTTTGGAAATTCATTATAAACTTCCCAAAATGCAGCTGGGCCTCCTCTGATCTTATTATTATCTGCATGGTGAAATGAAATTATTCCATTAGGACAAATCTTTAATATTTCTCCTTTCAATATTCCACTTCCATTTCTAATTAATAGATTTAATCCCTCATCTTTAATTTTTTTAAGATCTTTTTTGGAATACTCAAATACACTGCCTCTCTTAGAAATAATTGGAGAAACCTTTATAACTTTAAATTCTCTTTCAGCGAGGTTATATTTTTTGTAAAAATCTCTATAAATTTTTTTTCTTTCAATAATTTTTTTTTCTATCTTGCAAACTAATCTAAAAAAAATAGTTGATACAAATTTGTTGAGTCCCTTCTTCTTGAAATAAATAAATAATCTACCAATTTTATTTCTAGAAGAATCACCGAAATCATTGATTATTAAAGTAGAGATTTCATAATTTTCAGAAGTCAAAGAAAGCTCGATTAAATCTTTTGTCTGTTTAGAGACATAAATATCATCTAAAATTAAACCTACTTTTTGTTTCATTTTTTTCTTACCTTAATTTTTTTAAATAAAAATAAAAGACAGAACATGTAGCCACTTTAAGAATTTAAATTTAATGAGAAATATCGCTACTTGTTAACACTTTTTTAATTGTCAGCCATATAATATATAAATCAAATAAAAAAGATTTTTTCTCCAAATAATTTTTATCAATTTCTACTTTTGATCTTATAGAAATCTCATCTCTTCCGCTTACTTGAGCTAAGCCAGTGAGCCCAGGCAAAAGAGTATCAATGCCTATTTCTGATCTTAAAGATATAAGATCTGTTTGATTATGTAATGCTGGCCTTGGCCCTACCAAAGACATTTGACCTAACAGAATTGAATATAATTGCGGCAACTCATCAATACTATATTTTCTTAAAAATTTACCCATTGGAGTGTAATAAGAGGAAGGATTTTCGAGTAAGTGCGTAGCTAAATCAGGCGCTTCAAGGGTCATAGTTCTAAATTTAGGCATCATAAAAATTTTATTATTTTTTCCTACTCTTTTTGACCAATATAAAAAGTGCCCTTTTGATGTAAAAGAAATAAGTACTGACAAAAATATCAATGGCACTGTCAAAACTATTATCAACAAAAAAGATATAGAAAAATCAAAAAAGCGTTTCATTTAGATTTTTAAATTCTAATTTTGCATTGAATCCTAGCGATTTAACTTTACCATTAGAGTGTATATCATTTTCTAGCAATCTTTTTACCATTTCTCCTATAATTCCAGGGAAATAAGCAGTTAATTTCAAAATAAACAAGGGCAATCTAATTTTAGGGGGCTTTTTATTAAAATATTTACAAAATATCTCGTATATTTCATTGGATGAATAACTTTTTCCATCAGTAACATTATAGATTTCTCCACTTTCGCCCTTTTTTTCTATGAGTAAAATAGCTCTTGCCAAATCATCCACATGAACCATAGATCTTGAATTATTTACTTTTGGCAAGGGAGGAAACCAGCCCCGCTCGATTGTTTTTTTCATATTCAAAAGATTGCCTTTTAATTCTGGGCCATAGACTAATGCTGGCCTTATGATACAAATTTTCATATCTGTTTTAGAAGAAAGCTCTAAAAGTTCTAATTCAGCTTCTCTTTTTGTTCTTCCATAAATATTTTTTTTTGTTACAGCATTTTCAAAAAATGATTTCTGATAAGATGCCTTCACACTACTTACATATATAAAATTTTTAACTCCTTCTCTTGAAGCTTGGTAAGCAATTTTTTTTGTAGCATCTACATTCAATCTTTTATATGGCGCCAAAGATTTTTTTTTAGGTGAAATATCATGGACATGTGCAGCAAGATGAAACACTGTATCAATGTTATGAAAAACTCCATCTTTTAGACTCTCTTTTTCCAAATCGCAAAGAATATCAGTTTTTGAATCAGTTAGATTTTTTCTTAAAATTCTTGTAATTTCATAATGTTCCTTATTCAAAAGAGTGACGAGTCTTTTTCCTATAAAACCAGAGGAACCAGTAACAATTGATTTCATTTAGAATTAATTATAAAAGAGATTCTGCAAACCTTTAATTAAAAGCTTTTTTAGTTAAGTAACGATATAAATGATAATGCAAATCTATTACTTTTCTTTCGTCATAATTTTTTTCTGCTAACTTTCTTCCTGCCTTGCCCATTTTAATCATCAAATCAGTATCATCTAGCAGTTTTAAGATGGCTAACTCAATTGATTTTGAATTCCTAGATTCAATTAAAATTCCAGTTTTATTATTAATAATGGCATCTCTACAACCCGGATGATTAGTAGTAATTACTGGTATTCCACATGAAGCGGCTTCCAATAACACTTTAGGCATTCCTTCTGCATAATAAGAAGGCAAAACAAATATGGAGGCTAAAGGCAATAAAGTATTTAGATCGTTTCTATTTCCCAGATATTCCACTCCGCAATCTTCGCACAATGACTCTATTTCTTTAAGGGAAATAGCAGAAGGGCTGAGTTCGTCTATTGGGCCCGCTAATTTGAATTCAATGTTGCCTTCTCTAGAGTTTAATGATTTTGCTGCAGCACAATACTCATAAACTCCTTTATCTGAAAGAATTCTGCTTGCCATTAGCACATTTCTTTTTTGGCTGTGTGATTCGATTGGCTTAAATCTATCCAAATCTACACCTGAACCAGGAGAAATAGTAATTTTTGAGACAGTTGCTATCTTTAAGTCTGTAAATATTTTTTTGTCGTGTTTATTTTGACAGATTATTTTCGAATATTTAGGTTTAAAAATAAATCTGTATATGAGTAAGACAATCTTTAATCTAATATTAGAAAAGAATGTTTGCGCACTAAAAACAGGGCCTAATCCCGAAATAGCACCTATGAAAGGAGTTTTTGTCAGCCTTGAAATAATACCTAGCAAAATTATAGGCTTAATTGTAACTGCATGAATAAGATCTGGTTTCTTCTTGAGTATTAATATGAAAACTTTTAAAAATTCTAAAATTAATAAAATCTTGTTTTTTGATGATCTTGATATGGGGCTCTGATACAAATCAAATTCTCTTTTCTGATTGCTTTTCTCACTATTCGTTAAATCTGTATAAACGCTCATCCTAAATTGATTTGGACGAGCGGCCTTAGCAATTGCCAACCTATGAGAAAAGAAAAACCAATCTACATTAACAAACATAAAAACTTTCTTTAATTTTTTATTTTTTTTAGCCATTCCTAGTCTTTACTTAAAAAATTAAAACTCCATATTAATCCACTTACAGTCGACAGCACCTCAGTAAAAGGTAAAACCCCGTCTACGAATTCAATCTTTTTTGATAGAAAAGTAGCTTCTGAATTTAATTCAAAACGATTTTTTAATTCCTCTTCAGTTTCTTTACCAATTTTATTTCTTGTTTCATTTCTTTTTAGGGAAACTTCAAGGGGAACTTTAATTTGAAAAATAACATCTGCTAATTCTATTGATTGATATAAATCTTTTTCTAATTGATAACAAAATTGATAAAACTTGCTTCTTCCTTTTTTCAAAGGAATTCTTGGAGAATCCATTTTTCCATCTAAAATTCCAGGATAACGATCGCAGAAAACAATGTATCCTTGCCTACTAAAATTATGAGCTCTAGAACTTTCTCTTTTTCTATCATAAGCAAGCATTAGAGATCTTAGAATAAAAGCTAACGAAACATTTCTTGAGTCAGTAAGATCTTTTTTTATAATTTTATCTTTTTTGTATCTCCTCAAAATACTAAAAGTTTTTAAAAATGGTTTAAATACAAAGCTGATAATGCTTGAAGATGGCCTACCAAGGTGAAAGACCTTTACAGAAAAATCCTTTGAAAAAGTGTCTTTCAGTCCAGAAACAAGGGAAGACTTGCCCGATCCATCAATGCCACAAATAGCAAAAACATAGCCCGTTTCAAATAGTTTATTTTTTCTAAAAAAAATCTTATTAAATAGACGCAAAATTGAATTTCTAAAATTATAAAAATGCAAATCAAAAAAACTTCTTCTCCTGAAATCTTTTAATTTTTTTTTAATATTTAAAGACAAAAAGTATTTTTTCATTAATGAAGCAGATTTATAAGTTTCTTTCATTTGATCAAATATCTCCTGGGAAAAGCCTATTTCTTGGATGCCAGATATTTTTTCTCTTAAATCAAGATAATCCGCTTCATTTGCATATTTACTTCTCTCTCTTAAGTATTGATATAGACCAAAAAGCGAGCCAACTTTTAAAAAATATCTTAATAAAAATATATTAGTTGCCGCGTTTAATTTAACTTCTGGCAACAGAGAAGAGTGATCAATGTTATCTATTATGAAGTTTTCAAGGGGCAGAATATAATTTTTTGATATATGTTCTCCAGTAACTATTTTGAAATACACATGTAAATGTATAAATTGCAGTTTTTCTTTATCAAATCCATAGTAATGTTCTAAAAAGGGATGGTTAGCTTGATAAGAAAAAACTTTTACGAATCCTGCATTTTTAGCCACTTTTTCAAATTCAAATTTAAAATCATTAGGAACGAAGATATCTAAATCTCCCTCTCCTAAAAGAGCTAATTCCTTTTCACTATGTCCCTTCCAGCAACAAAAAATAATTTTGTTGGCCTTCAAGGAATTAAATAAGGTTTCAAACGTTGGTAACATTATCTTTAAATCTTAAATCTTTGCATAACTCAGGATATTTCTTAAGAAGAAAATCTTCAATCTCCATATTTCGTTCAACAAATAGATTTAAAGACAAATATCTAAGTCTTTTATGACCTCGTCTCTGAAGTCTTTCTTTTATTACAAGTTGAGAAGGAGATTTCAAAAAAATAACTTTAGTTTTTAATAATTCCTTGGCTATAAATTTCAAAACTTTTAGAGTATCCATTTTAGGAAACAAAAATGGCAAGTGGGATATGCCTTCATCTACGTACAACTTGGCGTTTTTATATTTATCTAATTTATGATTATTAATAAAAATACTAAATTTTATTACCGAGTTTCTAAATATGTTTAATTTAAAAAGAAATGGAACGTCTTCTTTTAATGACCAAAAAAAAAGAGTCTTAGACCTAGAATATCCAAGATAATGAATACCAATAAAAAAATCTACTAAATTTCTTCTTTGATCATATTTTTTAATCAACTTATTAGATTTAGTTTCTCTATCAATAAAATTGGTTTTTCCGCTGCAAGGCTGCCCTGTAATCTCTATTAATTCCATAAAAATATTTTTACTCTATAACTTTTTAAAGAATTGAATCATATAACTGAACATATTCCTTTAACATTTTTTTTAAGCCAAAATTATTAATTGAATAACTCTTTGATTTTGATCTATTTTTTTTAATATCATTAATATTTTCTTTTACATACATTAAAGAATCTATTATTTCTAATTTATTAGATAAATTTACAAAAAAACATCTATCTTTTGGAGGCGAAATTTCATTATGAGGAGGTATTGAAGAAAGAATATTATAGCAACCTGCATACATTGATTCTAAAACAGCAATTGGTAACCCTTCTCCCTTTGACAATGAAATAGAGATATCAGCTTCAAGCATATGTTCAATTGCAATCTTTCTAGAAACCTTCCCTTTGAAAATAATTTTAGTTTTGTTGGAAATACTTTTAGAGAAATTGATTAAAGAATTTTTTTTATTCCCATCTCCTAAAAAAACTACTTCACATTTCATTTGCATTTTTTTTAAAGCTTCAAGTATGGCAATTTGATTTTTAGTATCATTCAAGGCACCTACACATACTATTTTAATTTCGGTCTCAAAATTAAAATGCTGATCCTTAGTCTTAGAATTTTCAATAAAATCTATTCTTTCATTATCAAAGCCATTTACGACTGCTATAATTTTTTTTCCTACTAACAACTCAAAGAAAGTTGGAAGGCTTTTTTTACAAGAAATGCCGCATGTACAAACTTTTTTTACTAAAAAAATAATTAATAAATCCAAGAGTTGGTTTCTAAATTTCAGAACGTGCCAACTATTATGAAGAGTAAAAATTGTTTTTCTAAGCAGGAAAAGCTTGAAAGGAAAAATAGAAAATAAAAAGATTAATCCTGTTATTCCGCTGTGAATATGAATAATGTCATATTTATTTGAGTTAATTTGTTTTCTTAAAAGCTTAAACATTTTAAAAATTGATCCTTCTGCGCTTAAATATGAAATTGCTTTATCAACTTTGATTTCATTTTTTAATAACGATAAAAAAGTTTGATCTATGTCTTTTTTTAAACCAAGAGAAAATTGATTATAAGGTGCGCTCGTTGAATTTAGTGTGGTAGCTAGTCTAAGTAATTTCATAAATATTTTTATTAAGAAATTCGAAAATTAAAAATATAAAAAAATATAATGCTCAATGTAACCAAAATTTCTAATTGATACAGACATATTTGATTCTTAAATTTTTATTTAGCCTCTCTAAAAAGATAAATTACTGTTAAAGAAAAATATTTACTTAAAAAATTTTTACTAAAATTCCTTAAAAAAAATCTATCTAAAAAACACTCAAGATATGAAGAGCCTAACCCCAGGCCAAAAGTTATGTATATTTTTTCCTCTAATTCAAAACCATTTTCAGACAATATAGAATGTACTTTTGATTCTTTAATAGTTTGAAATTCGACTCCATTTCGCTTAATCATTCCTTTCGCTTTGCTGTGTAACCTAGATAAATGAAGTCTTATAAATCTTGTAAGAGAATCCCCATTACCAGTTGTAAAAACCAGAATTCCGTGTTTTTCAACATGATTAGTTAATTGTTGCAAAAATTTTTCTTGATTTTTCTGATAACCACTTACGCCCAACGATACAACAACATCTGCCTTTATGGACAAATCTTCTATAGCCCCTTTTGTGAAAACTAAATCTTTGTGATTTGAATTCTTTAAATTCTCATTAGCTAAGTCAATCATTTTTGGCGAAATATCAATTCCAAGCATCTTTGCTTTGACATCTCGCTTTTTCAAATTTATTAATAGGTTTCCAGTTCCACATCCAATATCAATAATCGAGTTTTCATTTGAGGAAATGAGTCGATCTTTAATTATCTGTTCCACAATAGCCAATCTTACTCTTTTCTCTTGATGTAATAATTTATTTGAGCTCGACTCATCGTAGATGTGCTTATATTGTTTTGATTTTTTACTAAATAATTCGGCTAATTTACTCATAATTTGAAAAACTTGAATGACATTTTAAAGCTCCAAAACATCGTTCCATAGCTGCATAATATTATTTACTGAATATTTTTCTCTAACTAAAACCGAATTTTCAGATAATTTCGTTCGATATTCTTTATTCAAGATCAATTCTTCAATCGCTTCAGAAAGACCCCGATCTTTTTTTTGAGGGTTTATTAATAAACCATTAACACCCTGCTTTATTATGTCACTAGGGCCGGTATTACAATCAAAACTTATTGAGGGAACCCCATAAGACATTGCTTCAAGAAGAACATTAGGAAAACCTTCTATTAACGAACTAAGAACAAAAAGATCAGCTCTTTCATACCATTCATAAATATTTCCAACCTCTCCAGGAAGAAATACTCTTTTACTTAGACTGTAATCAAGCACCATGGACTCCAACAATTTTCTTTCTTTTCCTTCGCCGAGTATTACTAGGTCCCAATTTAAATAAGAATCCTTAATTCTAGAATAAGCTTTTATTAATAAATCAAACTGTTTAACTTTATGCAATCTTCCTGAAGCAAGAATTATTTTTCTTGTTTTTAAAATTTGAGAATTCGGCTTAATTATATCTTTCTTACCTGAGATAATAGGATATTCACATGGATTTGGGATCACCTCAACTGGTCTATTTGGAAAATTTATACTCAGCCAAGACTTACTTTTTAGTGTTTGAACAACAAACTTATCTACCCTTTTAAGAAAAATACGATGAAGCCAAAAAAAATTTTTATCTAAAGAAGCAAATGGAGGCCATGATCTTTCACAGCTAATTAGTTTTGTTTTAAGACCAAAAGTTGATATGGAAGCGGCAAGATTTATTCTGGCAAGAAAAGAAATAACCAAATCTGGATTTTGAGAAACAATTAACCGTCTTAAGGAAATTAATTTCCAAATGAGATTTAGATATTTGTTATTTAAAAAAAAATTACTTTTGTTTAGCTCTATTAAATTAATACTTTTATTCAATGAATAATGTTTTTTTATTTCCTTATTGAAAGTACAAATTACCGTAACTTTATGTCCATCCTCAGCCCAATTGTTAGCTAAAAGAGAAGAAACCTTTTGAGCGCCTCCCATATTCAAAGCACTAATAATAATTACAATATTTTTTTTCATTGAAGGCTTTTAAGACACGTTCGACATTGTATAAAATACATTTAGTAAAAAAAAAGGCAAATAACCTAAGGTAAAAACTTGTATTGTCCCTAATCTACCTTTGAAAATTAAAAATAAAAAGTACAAGACAATTGCATTTCCAATGTACCTTATAAAAGATATATCAAAAAAAATTCCCATAAAATAAAGCATAAATAATCCTATAGAAATAAATCCATAAACATCATTTACAACTTTTTTATTTGTAAACAAAATTAAAATGCCTAAACAAAAGATAAAAAGATTATAAAAAAAACTCGTATTTATCTCTGTAACATTGAATCTTAAATAGTATGCAAAAATTGTCATCAAAAAAGAAAAAAGAAAAAGGCATATTAAGGGAAAAAGAAATATTGATCTTGAATTTATTTTCCTCAAAACAAAGTATAAAAAATAAAAAGATATTATTGGAAGCATGGAAATATGAATAATTGCCGATAAAACAAACAAGGTGTATTTAAGGATGCCCTTAAAATGGACAAATGCAATCAATAGAATAGTAAATGCAATTCCCGATCTTATCGATGATGCGAATAAGTTTATGACTATCGGACTAAAGAAAACCATAAAAAATATGGGGGATAAATAAATTAAATAATTTGTCGATCTAATACTCATTAAAAAAGTTGAAAAAACAGCTGTAGCCATCAAAAAAGCCAATAGACTTAGTACATCTATAATTTCAATATTAAGCAAATTTCCTAAGAAAATAACTGATACTCTAAATACCCCATCTCCAATCAAAGAATATTCATTAAAAGTAGTAAAAATGTCTATATCATTAAAAAAATCAACGTATGCAGCAATGTCTCCACTTTCTGAGAGAAAAAGTCTTTGAAGAGTAAAAACTGTGAAAAATCCATAAAAGACTGATATTAAAACTGCTAAAAGTTTTAATAATTTATCTATTTTTATTGTTAAATTAATCAAATCTAATCTTTATGATTATTTAGTTTTATTAACGTTATTGCTGTCAAGCTCTGATAAACAATTAAGCAAATGATTTCTCAAGTTAAATTCTTTATCATCTTTTCTTAAACCAAAAAAGTTTAAAACATTATCTGTAAGATCTAACTTTTTACTTCTTAAAAAGAAATTTAAACTTTCTTTATCTTTTACTAAAAAAGACGCCTTGAAATCAACCAAATAATCATAAAAACCATTATTAAATTGATCAACAATCGCAGTTTTAGCCCCCAACATCAAAGCTTGTAGAATAGATGATGAAGAAAATGTTAAAAATCCATCGCATGAATCAATAGCTGAATTAAAGTTAAAGTTTTTTTCTATTATAAATTTATTGGATGCCATTTTATTCTCTTGAGCTTCATCTCCCACCAAAAATATATTTGTAGATTTTATTGATCTTAAATAAGCATAGTTTGTAATTTTGCCATTATCTTGAGGATGAGTTTTTATTACAAAAATATATTCTTTTGAGTTAGAAAAAAAATCAATTAAAAATTTTTCAGTCAGATATCTCTGACTCTCTTCTTTTGAAGGATCTGAAGCATAAAATATTATCTTTTGATTAGCATTAAGTCCTATTAATTGATGTAAGTAATTTGTTTTTTTTTGGCTATAGTTCTCTAAACGATATTTTATTAATGAATTGCTACCCTTAAATATAATTTTATTTTTTGAAGGCAAAGAAAGTTTCAAAGACTCAGTTATTTCAGACTTTGATGAACACACGGCTGCATCGCAATAAAAAATTTCTTCCATTAAGTCGCCCAGGATAAAAACTCCTTTTTTCTTTGCTTTAATTGCTAAATAATTATCCAAAACGTTTGTTTGCAGTCTACTAACATGAGCATCGATTTTATTTAAGAAAATAGAATCTCCTACATCTATACTCAAATTTAAGTTTGATTGTTTTTTAAAAATTAAGAGAATATCTTCTATATAGCTGATTTTAGTGCCATAAAAATTTTTTATTTTAAATAAACCTCTCAAAAATTTTTTCGATCTTTTTACTTTTTTTCTTTTATACCCTTGAGGAGACTTTATTTTTCCTAAACTGTAAAGAATGACATTAAATTGTTTTTCAAAGTCCTCTACATAACTTTTTAAAAAATCATGTGATCTTCTTTTTGGCAATGTAATTAAAACTGTAGGCAGGGAAGAGTTAGTTACCTTGTGGAAATAATGTTTAGGAAGATCCGAAGGAAAAATCATCATCCTTGTAAGAGAAGCAAGCCTCATAAAAAAAGAATTGATTGAAATGCATGCGGTTAAGTAATTATTTGTCTTCCATCTTATGTTTGTTTTTTTGAAATCTAGAAAATCAAAAGTTTCTTTTATCATTGAAACTGTCTGTCGGTCTGAAATTATCTCTAGGTTTCCTTTAGTTTCACTAGAAAGCTTTTCTATCCTGGCAGCGCATTTGATTAATCCCATTAACTTAAGTTTTACTTGTCTCGTATAAAGCTTATATAGACTAATATTTTTGATTTTTAAGAGATTTATATCTTCAGAATTTTCAATATGTCGATAAAATTTTAATCCCAAAGCATCAATTTGACTTTGATGAAATTTGACTTCCAGGCCGCTAATATTTCTATCATTTTCTAGAAAAACATTATTTTTGTCTAATCTATAAAGAACTAATCTATTGCATCTATTAGATTTTTGGCGGAGAATTTTTTTTATTAAAGCTAAATATAAAAATCTAAAAGGATTTGCTATATAAGTAGAGTCAAAGGCTAAAATTTTAGTCATTACGCATTAAGGTATTTTTCTTAAAGAAAATTAAATATTTTTAAAAAAGAAATCCCCAACATGATTAATTTTACTTCCTATTTTCAACTAAGTTCAAAATAGCGGTATATGCTTTTTTCCAACTATCAATTCTTGAATGAAATACTTCAAATATTAATTTGTTTTCAATTAAATAATTATTTAAATTATTATATGCAAGCGAACCTTTTATATCTTCAACGTCTTTTAATGCTCCGCAAATAAACTTTAATTTATTTTCAAAATTTTTATGAGCAGAATAAATGACATCGTCTTCAACTCCCTCACAGTTAACCCTTAACAAAACATCATAATCTTTAAATTTTTCATCTAAATATTTTTTTATTTCCTTAAAAAAAACTTCTGCTGAAAGGCTAAGCGTTGAAAAATAACTGTCTTTGTGGACATTTTCCTTTTCCAAAAAAATTGAACTGCCTTGAGAAAATTCTTCTCTATTTCCTAAATAAAGTTTCGTAATTGAAAAAGGCAAACCAGAATTACTTGTTAGAGCTAAATTAAATGCTAGGCTTGCATTGAGGTAATTTTTCCTCCTAAAAAATATTTTTGGGTTTGCGTCTATAAAGATAGTAAAAAAATCCTTTTCACTTTTCCTTATTTTTGATCTCAAAGAAATTATATTTCTTAAATCCTTTAAACCTACAAATTTTCCTCTTCTTAAAAGTTTTCCTCCAATAAATCTCTTAAGGATATGCAAATAAAAACTTGAATTCGATCCAAACAAAGAACTATGTTCTTGTGCAAAGTGAGTGCCTACGTCAATCCAAATTATTTTCTTCATTTTTTTAAAAGAAATAAATTATAATGATTTTTGGTCTAATTTATTCTTTGAGTTAGCAATTTAGGTATCAATTTTTTCATTAAGTGGAAAAAGAAGTCCTATTCGAGGAAACACCTTGCTAGAAAATCCTTGTTGAAAATAAGAAATATCTACACGTTTTTTAGTAATAGAAGGTAAATCTTCTTTATAAAATCGATCGCCTAAATAATAAATTTTTTTTCCTTTTTCTTTCATTGTTAGAATAGCTTGATATTGAACCATATGCCCTAAAGGCTCATGAGAGAAATCTTTATCGTAAGAACCAACACTATAATTACAATAGTGATCGCTCATATCAAAATATCCTCCACCAACCATATCTCCCTTACTGCTTGAAACATAAACTAAAAAAGCATCGCCAGATCTAATAGCCTCGTGTTGTATATTCCAACTTTCTATTGAGCGAGTAACTCTACCTGCAACTTTTTTATGAAGCTCTATAAACTTATTCCATGACTTTTCACTATATTTATCCATGACTGTAACATTCCAATTTTTTAGACCTGAGCTTACTAAAGGTCTAAAACTTTTACGAATTGAACTTCTAATTTCCTTTATAGGCAAAGACAAATCCACGAACATTTCATAGTTAACCTTATCTAATTTTGCGCCCATTTCGAGTAAAATTTGATTCCACTGACTAATATCCCCGCTCAAAGACAATTCATTAGTTCTCCAATGTTTCTTGTTACTTGCAACTAACAATTCATTTAAAAATTCAATACATTTCTTGATTACTTTTCTTTGGGATTTTTTTGGAAAATTTTTAATAAATAGTGGCGGGATGACTATACCCCCATAATGATTATTTATTGATTTAATTGGTTCTTTATTTTTAATATCAAATACTAATGGCCAGATTCCACATGGGCGTTTATCGTTGTAAAGTATAAGTGAGATATCTTTTGAGCTATCAGATAAGTGATTGAAAATTACGGTTTGGTAGTTAACATAATGTTCCATAAAAAAAACAGG
>Ga0066835_10000139_pt1 | contig 14293 bp, 9 predicted proteins | sample ETNtaG_3_FD_67280 | JGI IMG/M metagenome (GOLD analysis project Ga0066835, IMG submission 67280) | Marine microbial and viral communities from oxygen minimum zone, Eastern Pacific Ocean - ETNP201302SV84 | ecosystem: Environmental > Aquatic > Marine > Unclassified ... | reverse complement strand
GATCCTGTTTTCAGTTTTCTAAAAAAAAATGATCTAGAATTAAATTGTATCCTAATTACACATCATCATTTCGATCACACAGGCGGGCTTCTTAATTTAGCAAACCATTATGATTGTCCTGTCTACGGCCCTAAAGGGGGTCACATCAATGGAATTACTATTGACCTTGCTGAAAATGATGAAATTAATGTGCTCAATCTTAATTTTAAAATTTTTGAAACCCCTGGTCACACGCTGGATCACATAGCATATTTTCACTCTAGTTCAGAAGGTTCTTTATTGTTTTGTGGTGATACTTTATTTTCAGGAGGTTGTGGAAGATTATTTGAGGGCACACCTGACAATATGTTCGATTCTCTAAATAAATTCAAAATGCTTCCAGACGAAACATTAATATTTTGTGCGCATGAATACACAGAAAGCAATTTAAAATTTGCTTTAGCGATTAATCCTAACAATAACGATTTGGTTGATTATTCAAACAAAGTTAGCAAGCTTAGGGCCAACTCTAAAATAACTTTGCCATCAAATATTGGTTTAGAAAAAAAAATAAATCCTTTTTTCTTGCTAGATAATCCAGAAATTATCAAACAGTCAGAAAAATTTATTAATAAAAAAATATCTAGTCCTGTTGAAAGCTTAGCTGCAATAAGGTCAATGAAAGATTCTTTTTAAAAAAAATGAAAAAGTTATTAATATCTTTTTTTGTTCTTGTAATTTCATTAAATATTTTTTCACAAAACGGAAGAAATGGTCCAAGTCTTTGGGAAGAAATAAGGGCTAACAGTAAATTAAACTATGACAATACCAAACCTCAAATAATTGAAGCTTTAAAGAAATATGATTCTCATCAATATTTAATAAATCGTTTATCCAAAAATGGTCAGAGGTATCTTTTTTATACTGTATCGGAAGCTTTAAAAAGAGATCTTCCAGTTGAATTAAGTTTGATTCCTTTTATAGAAAGTCAATTTGATCCTTATGCTCAATCTTCTACTGGAGCCTCTGGAATATGGCAATTTATTCCATCAACTGCTAAAGAAAATGGCCTTAAAAAAAATTGGTGGTATGACGCTAGGAGGGATATTGTTTCATCTACGGATGCTGCTTATAATTTTTTAACCAAGTTGCATCAAGAACACGATGATTGGTTAATAGCAATTGCCGCTTATAATGCTGGTCCATCAAGAGTCAGAAAAGAGATTAAAAAAAATAAAGCAAAAGGTCTTTCTACTGATTTTTGGTCACTTAATCTTCCTAAAGAAACCAAAGCTTATGTTCCTAAAATTCTTGCTCTATCAGAAGTAATAAGAAACCCGCAGCTATCTAATATTGAATTACCCTACTTAGCTAATAGGCCATACTTTAGAATTGTTAAATTGCCATCACAGGTTGATTTGATGCAAATTGCAAATTTATCAGGATTAAAATTAGAAGTTATTTATGAGTTAAATCCTGGTTTCAATCAATGGGCCACTGATCCAAGTGGGCCTTTTAGAATATTACTGCCAGTGGGAATTGCAGATAGATTTCAAATTGTTTTAAAAGATATTGATCCTTCAGAATTAGTTCAATGGGACAAATATCTTGTTAAATCAGGAGATACCCTATCATCCATTTCTGAATCTTACATGATCGACTATGAGCTCTTAAAAGAAATAAATGGTCTAGACGACGATTTAATTTATGAGAATGAAGAATTATTTGTTCCTAGAGGCCCAAGTTGGATAAAGGACTATCTAAATAGGCCTGATATTTATTATGTGAGATCAGGAGATAGTCTTTGGTCTATTGCAAAAAAATTTAATGTAACTATAAGAGATCTATCAATATGGAACGGTTTAAATCCTTCAAACTTTCTTTTGACTGGAACAAAAATATTGATATATCCGAAATATTTAAAGCCAAAAAAAATAGTAAAAGCCAATTTTAATGATGTTTCATACCCGGTTAAAACTGGGGATACAATAAGCAAGATAGCAATCAAATTTGGGATTGATAAAGATTGGATTTTAAAATGGAATGAAATTGAAGATGCCAGCTTAATCTATCCAGGAGATGTTCTTAGCTTGAATCTTTCTGAATTGAATTAAAAAATTCTCTACATCCAAAAATAGATAAATGTTCCTTTTTAATTAAATTAATATTCATTAAATTTAGAAAATTTCTATGAGATTGATTTGCTTGATTTAGAAAATTATCTTTAAATCTTTTTTTATCAATAAAACCCTCCAATTCTCTGATTAAACTACCTGATAGGAAAATTCCGTTCCCAGGAAGATATATAAGAGATATTTCTGTTAAAAACTTAGCTAACATTTTTAGAAAGATGTCCGCAATATATAAAGCTTTTCTATTATTATTTGAAAGTTGATAAATAATTTCTGATGTCGATAACTTTTTTTGATAAATAGCTTCATACAAATTTGATATACCAGGACCTGATAAGAAATCTTCTATCTTAGAAAATTTTGATTTTATTAACCTTTTATCAATCTTCAAAAACTCAGAGTTTAAAAACTTTGAATTGCCAATCTCTGAAGAAAGAACCTTTTGATTATTTATTATCAAGCTGAGTCCTAATCCGGTACCTGGGCATACTAAAATCTGATTATTATTAAACTTCTGTCCCTCTTTAATAGTAATTTTATTATTTGATTTGATTTTATTTAGATAATACCCGGCTGCTTCTAAATCATTTAGTACAAAACAATTAATTAGATTAAATCTCTTTTTTATTTTTTTTGCATCAATAACAAATTCTTGATTTGTCATTTTAATGATTTGATTAAACTTAGGACCTGCTGCTGAAATAACTAAATCAGTAACAATTGTCTCTTTTTCCTTCAGTATTTCATTTAATATTTGATTAAAAGATTTGGAAACAGGTATCTCTTTTTTTTTAATAGAAAGTCTTTTGTTGTTATAAAAAAAAGAGTAGCGAATATTAGTCCCACCAATATCTATAAAACATGCATTCATTCTTAATTTAATTCTTTAGAAATTTTGAGATATATAAATCTTCCCAACGCATCATAAAACGCTGGAAAAGTATTAGCATTTCCAGGTACATATCCTATATATCCGTTTATGGGTGGATCATCGTCTAAAATATTATTGATTCCAAAAAAAATATCTAAATCATTATCAAGATTTGTCGCAAAATTTAAATCAAAATAACTATAACTATCAAAAGGAATATTAAGAGCTGTGCCAATTTTTTGAGAATCGTCTACATTATCAATGTATCTATATGTAAATCCTAATTGCGAAGGATTATTAAAAAATTTATTAGCTAAAGATAGATTAAGAATATTCTGAATTTTTGGAGACGGTTGATAACAGAGTCCATCTTCTTCGCCTAGTCTGTAAAGACTCTTACAGTTTATGCGGTCACTAGAAATATCTTGCTTGAATTCTTTATTTAATAGAATGCTTGTAAAATTATTCAAAGTAAGTTGTCCAAAAATAGTGTCGAGTAAATATGTAAACTTCAAGTCTAAGCCGCTAGTATCAAACTCAGAAAGATTAAACAAAGGTGTCGAAACAAAACTTCCATTAGTAGATAGAGTTCCATCATTCGCTCTATTAATTAATCTGCACCAATAACTAGAAACTGACTGACTCTCTACACAGTTATTTATTACTGAAGCAATATTTAATTGAGAAATTTGATCTTCCATATTTATTTGATAGTAGTCAATTACTAATTTAGAAAATTGATTTTCCATAATTAAACTAATAGAGTTTGATTTCGATTCTTCAGGATCTAAGTTTAAATTTCCTGAACTTTTTGAATACAACTGGGCTGAAGTATCATCAACTTGTTGATATAAATTTAGTGAAAGGCCTGTAAGTAGGCATTGTGAAGAGTTAAATTCTGGTGATGAGCCAGCACAAGGATCAGAAGCATAAACAAGTTCAGTTTCTTCTGGTTCAAAAAGTTCTTGAATATCAGCTATCCTAATCGATTTTTGATGAGATGCTTTTATAGAAAAGATTTCAGAAATAGGATATTGAAACCCAAAATCATAAGTAAAAGCATTCTTTCCAAAAGAATAATCAGAATATCTTAAGCTACTATCAAAATTAAGATTATTTTTTAACTTTAATCCAAGCTGCATATAGGCTTCATTTACACTAACCTTTCCAAACATTTTTTTGTGTTGAGTTTGTTGGCCGGCTCCATCTTCATTTAGAAAATTATCATCTGGAAGTTTGATTAATTTATTTTCTCTTCGTTCTCCGCCAAATAGGAAATATATATAATTGATTGATTGATTTTTTAGATTAATTTCTTTATCAAAATTAATTGCAAATATTTTTTCTGATAATTCTCCATATATTGATAAATCTAAATGCACATAATCCAAGGCATCTTGAGTTATACCGTCCGAAACGCTGATAGCTATATTGTTGTTTGTTGTAAATAAATTTAAAGGAACACAGCCCGCGTCATTTGAAATACAATTACCAGCTGAATTTATATTTAGAGCATTTTTAACTTTACTTAAAGAAATATCATTGAAATATTTATACCTAAGCGAGGTATGCGAGTTTTGTAAATAAGCTCTAAAATTCCAATTCGAAACTGCCTTTCCTTTTAAATCTATCACCCCTCTATTTGATGCAGTTTTGAAGAATTGAGATCTATTTAAAGAATTTTCTACAAACCTTTTACTCACGGTAGCATTTATATTATCTGAGCTACTAACGCAACCAATATTAGAAAATTGTGCTGAAGACAAAAATGGATTGCTACAGGGAAGATTTATTTTTTGCCTAAATAATAAGGGTGCTCCAATTTGTGCATTACTCTCTTGAGCCAAATTAAAAAAACTTAGAGCTAAATTTATATCAGTAAACAAAATAGTATTTAACATAAATCCAGTATTCATTTTTTTATCAGGTCTTTGAAGAAAATTAGCTGCTCCAAAATTAAATCCTTTGCTGGTTGAAGAAAAACCATCTTCAGAAACGTAACCTCCGGATGAACCATTTTGGATCCTTGCCCTATAGGTTGCAGAACTTAATCTACACGAAGCGTTACCTCTAAAGGCACAAACACCTATATCACGGTCATCCCATCTGATGGGCTCGACATTTCTATAATCTATAAATCCTAGTAAGTGAGAATCGCTACTTAATTCACTTCCAAAAATAATGGAATAATTAGAATTTGTACCGTCAAAAACAGAACTTTTAGCATCGTTATTTATATTCCTTAAAAAAGAGTTATTCTCGTGCTGATATGCTCCTTGATGAATAGATATTTTAGTTCCACTGTAATTTTTATCTAAAATAAAATTAATTACTCCGCCCGTTGCATCTGATCCATAAATAGTAGATTTACCACCAGTCAAAATTTCAACTTTTTTGATTAAAGCAAATGGAACCTGATTTAAATCTTGTGCAGCATTTCCATCTAAAGGCGATCCCGAAGGCAACCTTTTTCCATCAATTAATACAAGTGATCTATCTCCACCAAGTCCTCTTATACTTACTGTAGAAGTTCCAGTTGAAAAGTTTGAGTGCAGAGCAGAATTTCCTGGATTTACAATGGGCAATGAAGATAAATAATCTTCTACTCTGAAAGTTCCTCTTTTTTTTATATCACCAATAGATGAAGTAAAAATAGGATTAGAAGCTTGAATTTCTTTTGTAAAAGAACCCGTAACGACGATTTCCTCTTGGATTTCTTGACTATAAATAATCAGTGAATTAAGAAAAATTAAAAGAACTATAAAAGAATTTCTAATAAGAGGCATAACTAAGGAAATATAGAAAATTTTATCATGCTAAAATTAATTATGGGTTTCTTAGAAGGAAAAAAAATATTAATAGTTGGAGTAGCCAATAAATTTTCAATTGCCTCTGGTATAGCTGAATCTATGCATAACCAGGGTGCAGAGTTAATTCTCTCTTATCAATCCGAAAGGCTTAAAGACAAAGTTATGAAACTTGGAAATACTTGGGATTGTGAAACTTATATTGAATGTGACGTATCAAACGATGAATCGATATCTAATATGATGGATGTAATTAAAGAAAAATGGGGGTATTTAGACGGAATAGTACATGCAGTGGGCTTTGCCCCTGCAAATGAATTGGATGGAGATTTTATAGAAGCAGCCACTCGGGAAGGATTTAAAATAGCTCATGATATTAGCGTTTATAGTTTTACTGCTTTAGCTAAAGCCGGAAATTCCTTGATGAAAGGCAGAAACGCTTCCTTATTAACTTTGTCTTATTTAGGAGCTGAGCGAACTTTGCCTAACTACAATGTTATGGGAGTGGCAAAAGCTGCTTTAGAGTCTACTACAAGATATTTAGCCAATAGTTTAGGTCCGCAGGGTATTAGAGTAAATGCGATATCCGCTGGACCAGTAAAAACCTTGGCTGCATCTGGAGTAAAGAGTTTTAAAAAAATGCTAACTTATAATGCCCAGAGAGCTCCTTTAAAAAGAAATATTTCTATTTCGGAAGTTGGTAATGCAGGAGCATTTTTATGTTCTGATTTGGCGAGTGGCATTACAGGAGAAATTCTTTATGTTGATGCAGGCTTTAATATTACGGCGATGGGAGATTTGACAGAAATTAATTAATCGATGAACTTTTTCTTAGCTCGTTAATAAAAGATTCTCTGATAATATCCTGATAAACAGTCGTCAAATAATTCTTACCTTGATCTATGTCCTCAGAAGACACTACTCCTTTATTTTCGTTTATTTTATCTAGTTTAATTACATAAGCATCGCCGCTGTCTAAAGTTACTGAAAAGATGTCATTTTCACTTATTTCAAAAGAAAAAAGTTTTTGAGAAACTTCAGAAGGAAGTAAAAGGTTATTTCTTTTTATCTCAGAATATTTTGTAAAATTTACATCTTCATTAACAAGTTTATTTTTTAAATTTTCTACTAAAGAATTAAATTTTTTTGATGCTTTTGCGGTTTTAAGTTCCTTTTCTATTTCATTATTAACCTCATCAAGCGACTTAAATCCTTTATCAGTTATGTCGTCTATTTGAACAATATTGTATCCTGTATCAGATTCTAAAGGTCCAAGCAAAACTCCTTCTTCAATTTCATCAAAATCTAAGCTATCAAATTTATTAAAAAATTTATCTTCATTTTCATTAACAATATTTTCATAATTTAATCCAAATTCTTTGGTTAAAGTTTCAATATCAATAATAAATATATTTTCGTCAAGATAATTCAGGAAATCATCAAGTTTTTCAGACGTTTTTACGAAAGTTATTCTTTCAATAATGTCTTCTCTTGAAAAAGTAGAATCAGTTTTTTCAGTAACTTTAATAACATGAAAAGATGTCGCTAAGTCAATTACACTGGATATCTGATTAGGTTCCAGTTTTTTTATTACATTTTCAAATTCATCTGGAAAAATACTTCCATCTGTGAAACCTAAATCCCCTTTTTTGTTTTTTGTACTTAAGTCTGTTGAAAATTCAAGAACAGCATTTTCAAAACTTAATGATTCATTTTTTAAATCTAATAAGATATTTTGTATTAGCTCTAGCTTTTCTTCTCTGTCACTATCATTGTAAGTTATTTCAATATGGCTAATTTTTTTTTGAGCCTGATAGTTATCCAAAATAGCTTTTCTTTCATCTTCTATTTCTTCTTCCGAAACAAAAACCAAATCTTCAAATAATTCTTGATTTACATTTAGTAATCTGTAGGAAATTTCTAAAGGAGAGACGTATAAGAATTTATTATTTTCATAGTAATCATTGATTTCCTCTTGAATAACATTTTCTTTCAATGCCTCATCAGCTAACAGAATTTTTTGAAATGTAATATCTCTTGTTTGATTGTTAGCTTCTATAAATTGTCGAATAAACTTGTTACTGAAATTTATATCTTTGCTCAAAATAGTTTGGAGATCGACTGCTAAATATTTTGATTTTACGTATTCTTTAAAAGAGTCTGGTGTCATGCCTAGCCTTGATAAAAAACCCCTGAATAGATCTATGTCAAACGAATCATCATTATAAAAAGAGGGGTCGTTTCTAATAAGACTATTTAATTTTTTATCATCCATATTAAGTCCAGCTTTAACTGCAGACTGAGAATATAATTCCTTTAAAACAATGCTTTCTTTGACAATGCTTTCAATGAGATCATCAGATAAATCTTGATCTCCTTGAGATAATTGCTCTTCAATTCTGCCAAATTCAATAGCAAATTCACCTTGACTGATTGATTTACCATTTACTGACAAAATATTATTATTTGATAAAACGCTTCCTTCGCCCAGAAATCCTCCAAATGTTGCAACCAATCCAAAAATAATAATACCCACTATTATTGAAGAACCTGAGGAAGTTAATCCATTCCTTATACTTGATAATGCTGACATAATTTTTTTAAAAAAAACGCGCCATAAAAGACGCGTTTTTTGTTCACAAGAGATTTATAGACTTTCTTTAAGCGCCTTACCTGGTTTAAACCCAACACCCTTAGAAGCAGCAATTTGGATCGAAGCTCCAGTTTGAGGGTTTCTTCCCATTCTTGCAGCTCTTTCTCGAACTAAGAAAGTTCCAAATCCAACCAATGCAACTTGATCTCCATTACTTAGGGCACCTGATATTCCATCAAGAACCGCATCCAAAGCTCTTCCTGCTTCGGCTTTAGACATATCAGTGGACTCTGCTACTGAATCTATTAAATCTGCTTTATTCACAATCTCTCTCCAAATAAATTTAAAAAAATATTACATAAAATGTAAAAACTTAGTTACCTTTATATATTAACTTTTAACGAATGCAAAGAAAAATTTATCTCTACAATCACTAATATCAATGGGTTTCAAGCTTATTTTTGTTATTTTTTGATTTCTTTAAAGGTTTAGTATTTTTGTCCTTTTCTTCTACCCAAGGCTTAGGAACTTCAGTAAGAACAATTTTAAAAACTTCATCAATCCATCGAACCGGTTTTATATCTAAATTATCTTTAATGTTATCTGGAATTTCTCTTAAATCGCCTACGTTATCTTCCGGAATAAGAACTGTTTTTATACCGCCTCTTCTAGCAGCTAAAAGTTTTTCTTTAAGACCGCCAATTTTTAAAACCTCTCCTCTCAAAGTAATTTCTCCTGTCATTGCAACATCTGCCCTCACAGGTATATTGGATAAGACGGAGGCGACCGCTGTTGTCATAGCTGCTCCTGCACTTGGTCCATCTTTTGGTGTAGCCCCTTCGGGGACATGAATGTGAATGTCGTTTAAATCAGAAAACTCAGGATTAATCCCTAAAACTTCTGCTCTAGATCTAATAACTGATACCGCAGCTTGAATAGACTCTTGCATAACATCGCCAAGTCTACCTGTTTTAATTATTCTTCCTTTCCCTTTAAAAGTAGCAGCTTCAATGGTCAATAACTCACCACCAACTTGTGTCCAAGCAAGGCCTGTGACTTGGCCAATTTTGTCTTTTTCTTTGGCTTCTCCAAAATCAAATTTTTTAACTCCAAGATAATCTTCCAAATTTTTAGAATTGACTTTTTGAATGGTTTTCTTTTTTAAGTCTGCAATCTTTTTAATTGTTTTTCTACAAATTTTAGCTATTTCTCTCTCGAGCGCTCTCACGCCAGCCTCTCTAGTGAAATATCTAATTGCATCCAATAAACCGGAATCTTCAAATTTAATTTCGCTTTCTTTGAGTCCGTTATTTTTCATTTGTTTTGGAACCAAATAATTTTTAGCAATACTAAGTTTTTCATCTTCAGTGTATCCAGGTAGTCTAATAATTTCCATTCTGTCTAAAAGAGGACCAGGAATATCTAAAGAATTAGCAGTACATACAAACATAACGTCGGACAAGTCGTAATCAACTTCAAGAAAGTGATCATTAAAAGTATGATTTTGCTCTGGATCTAAGACTTCCAATAAAGCAGAAGAAGGGTCCCCTCTGAAATCAGCACCCATTTTATCGATTTCATCTAATAAAAATAAAGGGTTTTTCACTCCAGTTTTTGACATTTTTTGTAAAATTTTTCCAGGCATCGATCCAATATAAGTTCTTCTATGACCTCTTATTTCTGCTTCGTCTCTGACCCCACCTAAAGAAACTCTTGTAAATTCCCTTCCAGTAGCTTTTGCAATAGACTCTCCAAGAGAGGTTTTTCCTACACCTGGGGGGCCAACTAAACAAAGAACTGGACCTTTTATTTTAGATACTCTTTTTTGAACAGCCAAAAACTCTAAGATTCTCTCTTTTACTTCTTCTAGCCCATGATGATCTTTTTCTAAAACTTCGCTGGCCTTTTGAATATTTTTCTGAACTTTAGATTTCTTTTTCCAAGGTATGCTAACCATCCAGTCGATATAGCCTCTAACAACGGATGCTTCAGCGGACATAGGTGGCATCATCTTAAATTTATTTAATTCGGTATTTACTTTTTCCAATGCCTCTTTTGACATACCAGAATCAGCTATCTTCTTTTCTAATATTTCAACTTCATCATCAGAATCATCGCCCTCGCCCATTTCTTTTTTTAGAGCTTTCATTTGTTCGCTTAAGTAATATTCTTTTTGACTTTTCTCCATCTGTTTTTTTACTCGATCTCTGATCTTCTTTTCCATCTGTGTGAGATCAAGTTGATTTTCTAATAAGTTAACCAGAAGTTTAGAGCGCTCTTCTAAATCTGCTTCTTCAAGTAATTTTTGTCTATCATCTATAGACAAAGATAAGTGACCAACAAGAGTATCTATTAGTTTTTCAAGCTTTTCTATAGATCTAACTTGGCTAATGATTTCTGGTCTTATTTTGGCTGAAGTTTTGGATAGATCTTTAAATTGAGATTGAAGCGTGTTTAAGTAACTTTTTTGTAAATCTGAATCCATTTCTGAATTTTCAAGCACATCGACTTCCGTCTCAGTGTAGTCTGTTTTATTTTTTGTATTAATAATTGATGCTCTCTTAATCCCTTCAACTAAAACTTTATAAGTTCCGTCCGGAAGTTTGATTAACTGCAAAATAGTGGATACTGTACCTATTGTGTAAAGGTCGTTTAAACTGGGATCTTCATCATTTGGGTTTTTTTGCGCAACAAGCATTACAGACTTATCATCTGACATAGATTTCTGCAAAGCATTGATTGATTTGTCTCTTCCAACAAAAAGTGGAGTAACTACTCCGGGAAATATTACAACATCTCTCAATGGAACTAATGGTAAAAGCATAATTAACCTCTGCTATCTAATTGAGGCCAAAAAAGTAATTTTCAAGTCTTAACTAGATTCTTTCTTATTTATATCAGTTCTATAAACCATTAAAGGTTTAGATTCTTCTTTGATAGAAGATGCCTCAACAACAATTTTTTCAAGATCCGATTCAGATGGAACTTGGTACATGCTATCGAGAAGCACATTTTCTAAAATAGATCTTAACCCTCTAGCTCCCGTTTTCATTTCGATTGCTTTTTTAGCAATTTCTTTCAGTGCATCTTCACTGAAATCAAGCTCAACAGATTCCATTTCAAAAAGCTTTTTAAATTGTCTAACCAATGAATTTTTGGGAGTAGTTAATATAGTTACTAATGCTTCCTCATCTAATTCGTCAAGAGAGGCGGTTACAGGAAGACGGCCAATGAATTCAGGAATTAATCCATACTTGATTAAATCTTCAGGTTTTACTTTTTTAATAATTTCAGCAATATTTTTTGATTCTATATTTTTAACAACCGAGGCTTCAAAACCCATTCCTTTGTCTTCTGATCTATTTCTGATTATTTCTTCTAAACCAGAAAAAGCTCCACCACAAATAAATAAAATATTAGATGTATCTACTTGAAGAAACTCTTGTTGAGGATGTTTTCTTCCACCTTGTGGAGGCACAGAAGCAGTTGTACCCTCAATAAGTTTCAACAAAGCTTGTTGCACGCCTTCTCCTGAAACATCTCTTGTAATAGAAGGGTTGTCTGATTTTCTGGCAATTTTGTCTATTTCGTCTACATAAACAATACCTAATTGAGCTTTTTCTACATCGTAATCACAATTTTGTAAGAGCTTTTGAATTATGTTTTCTACATCCTCTCCAACATATCCAGCCTCTGTTAGAGTAGTAGCATCTGCTATTGTAAACGGTACATCTAGAAGCCTTGCTAAAGTTTGAGCTAGTAAAGTTTTCCCACTTCCAGTTGGACCAAGAAGAAGAATATTACTTTTCCCTAATTCAACGTCGTCTTTTTTAACAGTATCTTTTAATTTTTTGTAGTGGTTATAAACAGCCACAGATAAGATCTTTTTTGCTTGATCTTGACCAATAACATAATCATCTAAAATTGATTTGATTTCGGCAGGAATTGGAAGTTTTTTTTCTGTTCCCTCGCTATCTTTTTCAGATAAATCTTCTTTAATAATGTCATTGCAAAGAGAAACGCATTCGTCACAAATATAAACTGAGGGACCAGCAATAAGTTTTTTTACTTCGGATTGGTTTTTTCCACAAAAGGAGCAGAATAATTGTTTATCTTTAGTGTCTAATTCATCGCTCATTATTTTTCTCTTTTTGAAATAACTTTATCAATTAAACCATATTCACAGGCTTCTTCACCTGACATAAAATTGTCCCTTTCAGTATCTGTTTCAATTGTTTCAATTTTTTGTCCAGAGTGTTTAGACAAAACTTCATTGAGTTTAGTTCTAATCTTCAAAACCTCTTTAGCATGAATTTCTATATCGCTTGCTTGGCCCTGAAAGCCTCCCAAAGGTTGATGGATCATAATTCTTGAATTGGGCAATGCAAATCTTTTGCCCTTAGTACCACCAGTTAATAAAACAGCACCCATACTTGAGGCTTGGCCAATGCACAACGTGCTTATATCAGGTTTTATATATGACATAGTGTCATAAATAGACATACCGGCAGTAACTGAGCCCCCTGGAGAATTAATATAAAGGTTTATATCTTTATCTGGATTATCAGCTTCAAGAAATAATAGCTGGGCAACAATAAGATTGGCCATATGATCCTCAACAGCTCCAGTTATAAAAATAACTCTTTCTTTCAAAAGTCTTGAATATATATCGAAGGCTCTCTCGCCTCTTGGAGTTTGCTCGACAACCATTGGAACGAGTTGGTTAATAACATCTTTTGTCATAGGGTTAATTTAACTCATTGTCATAACTTCTTCAAAACTTAGATTCTCATCTTCAGATTTTGATTGGTTAATTAAAAGATCAGTAACTTGTTCTTCAAGCGCCAAAGATTCAATATTTTTTAATTGTTCCTCATTACCGTATATCCAATTTTTGTATTGTTCAGGATCTTTGAAACCAGAGGATCTTTCGTCAATTAAAGTTTTTACTACTTCTGCATCCGACTTTAAATCATTGTCTTCGATTATTTTGTTTAAAATGACTCCTAATCTAACTCTTTTAGTTGCATTTTCTGTAAAATTTTCTATTGGAAATTCTTCATCTTTGATTTTAGATGGATCCATTCCCATCTGTTGTACAGCAGCCTTTCTTAAATTTTCAGATTCAGCTATAACCATTGCTGAAGGGATTTCTACAGGATTTAACTTTTCTAAAGAATCAAAAATTCTTTCTTTAATTTTTCTTTTCAAAGAGACTTCAAGGTCTTTTTCTAATTTTCCTTTCAAATCATTTTTAAATTCTTCTTCAGTATTTACATCAATTCCAACTTTTGCAAAAAAATCTTTATTTAATTCAGGGAGTGAAGTTTTTAGAACTTCATTAATTTTGATTTTGAACATTACTTTTTTCCCTTTTAAGTCTTCAGCATGGTAGTCATCAGGAAAAGATAAATTTAATTCCTTTTCTTCGTTTGCTTTTAAGCCTATAAGACCCTCTTCGAAACCTGGAATCATATTGTTAGAACCAATTTCTATAAGATAATCTTTTGCAGCCCCGCCCTCAAATAGTTCGCCATTCAAGTATCCCTCAAAATCTATTTTGACGAATAAACCATCGCTTGCAGCCTCTTCTACTTTTTCTAAGTTTCCAAATCTTTTTTGCATTTGTAATATAGATTTATCTACATCTGAATCTTTCAGAGTTGCAATGGGTTTTTTATATTTAATAGCAGAGAACTTTTTTAAAGTAAATTCTGGATAAACTTCAAAAACTGCATCAAATTTAATATCTTTTTTGATATCCATCGATGAAGGGTTAAGAGCTGGTTGACCTACAACAGATATTTTTTCTTCAGATATTTTCTTATAAAAAGTATTTGCCATTTCTTCATAGATTATTTGCGCGGTTATTTGTTCACCGTAATATTGTTCTATGACTTCTTTAGGAGCT
>Ga0066835_10000133_pt1 | contig 14408 bp, 8 predicted proteins | sample ETNtaG_3_FD_67280 | JGI IMG/M metagenome (GOLD analysis project Ga0066835, IMG submission 67280) | Marine microbial and viral communities from oxygen minimum zone, Eastern Pacific Ocean - ETNP201302SV84 | ecosystem: Environmental > Aquatic > Marine > Unclassified ... | reverse complement strand
AATGGTTCAACCTTTTTTAACGCAAATTTAACAGGTTGTATGTTTACTAAAAGGATACAAGTAGGAGAAGCAATCCAAGATGTTATTGATTTTAGATTAGTTTCAAGCCCTACAAATTTAAATACTATTATAACTTATTAACAAGGAGAAAAAATGGAGTTAAAATCACTATTAGTAGATAGTAAAACTACTTGGGTAGAGTTCCCAGGACTTGACGGATTTGAAGTTGAACTTGCAAATCTATCGAGAAAAGAATTAGGAAATCTTAGAAAAAGATGTACTACAAACAAGTTCAATAGAAAAACAAGAATGTTTGAAGATATATTAGATGAGGCTAAATTTGTAAAAGAATTTACTTCAGCTACTGTTAAAAACTGGAAAGGACTAAAATTAGGTTATTTAGAAGATTTAGTTTTAGTAGACTTAGCTAATCAAGATAAGGAGGCGGAATTACCATTTTCTGATACCAATGCTGAACACTTAGTAGAAAACTCAAGTGAATTTGATAATTGGTTGAATGATGTTGTGTTTGACCTTGATAATTTTCGTAGCCGAGAACTTAGTAAAACTAAAACAGAAACTGAAACTGTTTCTTGATAATCAAGATGTCGGAATGACAAAAGAACAATATCTCATGATGTGTGAACAAACAGGTCAAGAGATAGACTGGGAAAAGTGTCCTGCAGAATGGTCAGATTTTCCAGAATTAGTTTGGGATATGGTAGAGATTTATAACTCTTTAGGAGATAAAATATTACCAGATATTGGTTACTTAGGTAAAGACTTTACAAATTTACCTTTAATATTTGAACTAAATGACACACCTAAACATACAAAAGAAATTTTATTTGATTTACTTTTGTGGTTAGATTCGAGAAACATAAAAATTTCTCAAGATAAAATGCAGGCAGAGCACGCTAAGATAAAACAAAAATATGGCAAAAAATGAAATTCTGATTCGACTCAGAGTAGATGATAAAGGTAATCTGAAGGTTGCAAGTAAAGAGACAGAAAAACTTTCTAAGAGTACTGATAAAGCTGCTAGGTCAACAGAAAAATTAAATAAGTCTAGAGATAAGTATAATAGAACTGAAAAAGGTGTAGCAGGAATCTCATCTAATTCAACTAAAAACTTCTCTAAGATGCAACAATCCATTGGAGGCGAAGGTGGCTCTGGTGGATTAGTGCGTGCTTATGCATTATTAGCTGCAAACGTGTTTGCCTTAACAGCTGCTTTTGGTGTGTTATCAAGAGCCTCTCAAGTAGAAGTATTAATCACATCTATAGAAAGATTAGAAGTAGTTTCTGGTAAAAGTATAACAAATGTTGGAAGAGATTTACAAGCAGCTTCAAGAGGAGCATTAGATTTTGCAAGTTCTTTAAGGTCAGTATCTCTAGCAACAAGTGCTGGGTTTAATTCAGACCAAATAGCAAGATTAGGTGAAGTAGCAACTAATGCCTCTATATCATTAGGTAGAAACTTAGCAGATGGTTTAGATAGAATATTTAGAGGGGTTATTAAAGTAGAGCCAGAGCTTTTAGATGAAATTGGTTTATTTGTTCGTGTAAATGAAGCAGCAACTAAATATGCAGCAGACTTAGGTGTTGCTGCAACAGATTTAACAGAATTTCAAAGAAGACAAGCATTTGCAAATGAAGCTCTAGAACAAGGGGAAAAGAAATTTGGAGTTTTTTCAGATATTGACCCTGCGCCATTAGATAGATTATCAGCATCATTAATTGATATATCACAAAGTGCGTTAGGATTTGTTACTGATGCACTTAATCCTTTATTAGAATTCCTAGTAGAAAATTCTTCAGTTCTTATTGGAGTATTTGGTGGTATAGTATTTTCACTACTAAGACAAGTTGTTCCTGCTTTAGGAACATTTGCTTTAAATGCTACACAAGCAGCTAAAACAGCACGAGATAAATTAGCTGGGGTTACAGAGCAGATTACTGCAGCTCAACAAACACAAATTGCAGGTGAAATAAAAATACAACAAGAACTTTTAAAAACTGCAAAAGCAGCTGCACAGGCGGCAAAAGCAAAAAGAGAAGCAGCTGATAGTGGATTAGGAGGACAAGCTGTAGCTGCAGCAAACCAATCATTAGCTAGAGCTAGAACTACACAAGGAGAAATAAATGCACTTCAAGAAAAATCAGCAGCTCTTGAAAGGTCAAGAAGAAAAACAACAGAAGTAAGAATAAATAAAGAACAAGCAGCAATTGATATCGAGATTAAAGCAAAACGAGAAATTCTTCGTATAGAACAAGAAATATCTGCACTAGAGGCAGGCACTGGTACCGCTCAAATAGCGGCAGGAAGTGCTTTAGATGTAGAACAAAGACGTGCAGAATTAAAATTATTTAGAGCTCAAAGAGTAGAAATAATTTCAAATACAGCAGCAACAAAAGGATTATCAGCAGGATTTAGAGAGTTAGGAGTTCAAGTCAAAGCTGCTACATTAGCAACAGCAAATTATACTGTTGTCAATAGGGCAGCAAATACAGTAGCTATAGCTTTTCGAGGAACCTTAGTTCTTCTTCAAACAGCATTTACAAGAGTTCTTGGAGCACTTACACCTCTCTTACTTGTGTTTTCTTTTCTTCCTGCAATCCTAGAAGGCTTTAAAAAACTTATTGGGGCATCTACAGAAGCAACAGATAAATTCAATGAAGCAACAGGAAAATCAGCAGACCTTCTTGATTCACTAGGAGAAAAACTAGAGCAAACAAGAAAAACATTAGCAGATACTACAACAGGAGCAACTGCAGATGCAGATGCATTGCAGGCTCAAGCAAATGCACTTTCAGAACAAGCAAATGCATTAATAGAAGCAAGAAGAGCGCTTGAAGCTGTACAAGCTGAACGAGAGGGCACATTACTTGCTCCTTTTACTGATACTGCAAGTGTAGAAAGAGATGAAAAAGAATTTTTAAAAGAAACATTAAAACAGCGTGAACTTAGTGCAGCAACAATAGCAAGTTTAAATGATGCTGGATTTACAGACTTACAAAGAATTACTCCAATTAGACAAAAAATAACAGACAGTTTAGCAAAAGAAGCAGAGCTTTTAAATAAAGCAAGAAAACTAGAAAACGATAGAACAGTAACAGGAGATGCGTATATAGAAAATTTGAGAAAAGCTCGAGACTTAGAAGAACAAGCAAAAGAAGAAGCTAAAGAGAGACTTGAAGTTGAAGGAACATTAAATACTTTATTAGAACAAATATTTAATCCTAAAAATACTAGAAACGAGGGCAGAGGCAGACGTTCTGTTGCTCAAGCAGTGAGACTAACAGCAAAAGAGCAAACAGATTTTGCAAAAGCAAGTGCAAATATAGATTCTGCTTTAGAAGGAGCAAAAGAATCAGCAAGAGAGTTTAGAAAAGCCTTTATTACAAAAACTGTTGTAGATAAACCCTTAACCAGTTTACTGCAAATTACTACTGCTCTTCAAGAACAATCAAACGAAGAAGGATTTTTAGCTCTATCCGAAGAAGATAGAATAGCAAGATTTGATGAAATTGTAGACAAAAATAGCGCAGTTCTAGATTTACTAGACAAACAAACAAGAGAAACATTACTTGCTACAGAAGATAATAAAGAGCGTTTAGCAATACTAGAAGAAGCAAAAAATAGATTTCTTGAGCAACAAATTATACTTGCAAGAAATAAAGACTTAATAAAAGAACTTAACACAGAACTCAAACTATTTAGTAATGTTACTAAAAATACAAATGGTGGACTTGCTACTGCAAATATTTTAAGAAGGCAAGGATTAGAACTTCAAAAAGAAACACTAACAGTAGCGAGAGACCAAGCTTTACAAGTTGCAAATATAACTCAAGAAACTCTTGATGAAGCTATTGAAGCAGAAAGATTAGGAACTCTTGAAGAATTTGTACTAGAAAATAAGTTAGATAGACTTAAAGTGACAAGCGCTATAAAAGCAGAAAGAGCGCTTGAAAATAAACAACTTGAAGCTACAATTTCAGCAGCTCAGGCTCTTTTAGAAATTGAAAAGTCTCAGTTAGAATTAAGCTTAAAAACAATATCGTCGCAAGAAAAGTTAAACAAAACAATAGATAAAACTGCAGAATTAAGACTAAAAGCACAAAACATAGCAAGAGGTAGAGGAGCAGATTTATCACCAGGACAAGAATTACAACTACAGATAGAGTCATTTAATAGGTCAAGAGAAGCTTCAAATGAAAAATTAAAAGCAGAACAAAGAATAGCAGAAATACAACTTGAAGTTTTAGATGCTCAAGCAAACATAGCAGATGTAGTATTAAGAAAGACACTAGAAGGAGTACAAGCACAACTAGTACTAATAAAAGACCGAGATGACGCTCAACAAAAATTATTAGAAGATGTAACATATCAATTATTTGATGGATTTGCGACTGAGGAATTTACAACAAAAACAAGAGCTGTAATAGACGAACTTGCAATCAATGCAGGAAATGCAGCAAGAGAAATATTAAACAGTTTAAGTGATACAAGTGGTATATTTGCTTTTCCTGAAGATGAAACCTTTAAACTTGCAAATGATTTAGGAGCTCAACTTACAGCGAGACTGGGAGAAGGAGCAAATGAAGCTCGAAAAAATATAAGAGCAGCTTTAGTAAGAGAACGAGATGAATTATCTCCAGGTAAGGAAAGAGATAGAGTACAAGCAGAAATTAATAAACTTGATGAAACTACAAATGAAGATGGAACTCTAAAATTTCTAGAAAGAGTAAAAATACAAGCATCTGCAGCTGCAGCAGCAATAAGTCAAATGGCAGATGGATTTTTACAGTTTGGTGCAGATGGAGCAGTTGCACATGCAATGGCAGATTTTACTGCGGTAACTCTTGGTTCAATACAAAAATTTGCAGATGGAAGTATAGGAGATAAACTAGCGGCAACAGCTCAAATGCTTGGTGGTATTGCAAATATATTAGATGCACAATCAGATAGACGAATAGCAAATATAGATGCAGAAATAGACGCAGAAAAGAAACGAGATGGTAAATCTGCAGAGTCTGTCAAAAAAATACAACAACTAGAAAAGAAAAAAGAACAAATAGCAAGAAAACAATTTGAAATGCAAAAGAAAATGCAAATTGCTCAAACTATAATATCAACAGCTTCTGCTGTAATGCAAACTATGGCTACGGGAGGTTTCTTAGCAATACCTTTAGCTCTCGTGGTAGCCGCAATGGGTGCTGCTCAAGTAGCTTTAATTGCTAGACAAAAATTCGAAGGCGGAAGTGCAGCAGAAACAGCTTCAGCAGCTCCTTCAACTATATCTTTAGGAGAGAGAACAAGTGAAGTAAATGTAGCAAATCAAGCAAATAGAGGAGAACTTGCATATTTAAGAGGAGAGCAAGGACGAGGTAGTATTAGTAACTTTACTCCAGCTGCAGCAGGAAGAAAAGGTTATGCAAATGGTTCTGATGGAGTAGTGGTAGGAGAAAGAGGTCCTGAGATTATTACTCCTTCAATGCCTGTAGATATTATACCAAATGACCAAATACAACAAGGAATAACAAATGTAAACTTTACAATACACGCAGTAGATGCGGCAGGATTAGAACAAACAATACAATCACAAAGAGGAAATATAATAGGAATGATTAGAGATGCAGCAAACGGCTTTGGAGAGCCTTTTCTAGAGGGAGTAGATACAGATACTTTAACTGGTGATGGAGGAAGTTACTAATGGCAACTTTTGGAAACTTTGCAAATAGATTACCTGACCCAGCGTTTAACGTTGCGCCTGATGGGTCTACTACGAATGCAGGAGCAAGTGATTTTGGACCGGGCTTTGCGTCCGTTAAATTCACATCTGAACAACCGACCTCAATCACTCGTACTAATAGTGGAAGAGTTATAACTCGTTCAATTGTGGGTCATCATTGGAAAATCGAAATAAAGTATAACCCTATGACAAGGGCTGAATTTGAACCTATAGCAACTTTTTTAGAAGAAAAAAGAGGGAGACTAAAACCTTTCTTTGTTGTTCTTCCGCAGTACGCTTCCCCACAAACTGCAAGTAGCGGAACAATCTCCACTAGTGGAACGATTGCTTCTGGAGATTCTAATTTTTTGGCACAAGGAAGTTCGACTTCAGGATTAAACTTAGAAAGAGGGGATATGATTACGTTTAATGATAGTTCAAATTCAAATCATTTAAAAGCATATAAAATAGTGAGAGTACACACTTCCGCAAATAAATTATCATCAGATTCTAGTTTAGACCAAGCAAATGAAAGAAGATATTATGTCGTACCTCCTGTTGAAAAAGATGTATCTTCTGGAGCATCTTTAGTATATACAAATCCACTTATTCGAGTAATAAATACTTCAGATGTCTTTGAATACAATTTAGGCACTAATAATCTTTTTCAATTTTCTCTTAATCTAGAGGAGGCGCAACCCTAATGTCTGTAAAAAAGAGCATAAATTCAGATATAGAAACCGTATTAGTCTCAAATGCACCATTTGAGTATGCGCATCTTATAAAGTTTGAAAGACCAAATGCTCCTGACAGTTTAAAATTTAGAACAAATGCAAATAGATATGCATATTTTACTGATGCATCAAGAGATATTAGTTTTGATGATGGTAGCTCAGACCATGATGGCAATGCAAACGGCTCACAAATTTATAGAGCAAATAGAGTTAAATCTGTTGGCTCATACTCAGAAACGATACTTGCAAAAGCGAGTACCACTACTTTAACACTTGGAGCAGAACAAATAAATACTTCTGTAAGCGTAACAGGAACATTAGCAACTGCAGGAAATTTTACTTATAGTTCTGGATTTACAACAGAAGTTTTTGATTTTGTAGAACAAGGATTTAGAGAAGGTGATTTAGTATCTTTTACTCGAAATGATGGAGTATCAATATCTGATGGTACAAATACTACTACTTCCGCAAAATATTTAATTACAGGATTTTCAAATTCAAACCAAACTATAGCACTTGCTAGAACAGGAAATGATACTGCAAGTGACTTTTTTGACATAGGATTTCCGTCAGGAAATTTATCAACAGCTTTTACCATAAGACTAGAATCAGAAGAACTCAGAGGAGTACTAGCAGTAAGTAGTGCAGATTTATCTTCCCCAACTTTTCATAATAGAGAAGTATTTATATATAAAATATTTATTGACCCTGAAACAGGTGATGTACAGGGAGCAGGAGATAGTAATAGTATAAATGGAATATTAACATTTAAAGGAATAATTACTTCATGTAATTTGAATGAAAAAACAACAGGTGCTACAGTTACTTGGTCTTTAACAAGTCATTGGGGAGATTTTAATGAAGTAAAAGGTAGAATAACAGCAGACTCTGCTCATAGAGGATTAGATGCCTCTGAAACTCCAAATCCTGCACAAGCACTTAGACCTCTTCATGCTGCAGATTTAGGGTTTTTGCATGCAGAAACTTCATTAGCTGCTTTAGCTGAATATCAACGAATTGAAGTAAGACAAGAAATGCGTTCTCGTAAAAGAGGAGGACTAGCAGGAGCATTTGGTGGAAAAAAATACTACATGGTAGATGTGGAAGAAGTCATAGATGAAAAAGTAAATCTTGATTTAGGATTAAAAGCTTCTAGAATACCTTTAGTTTATGGAGTAAGAAAAGTACCTGGAATACCTGTTTTTGCTGATACTGATAAAGATGACCCTAAAAAAGTTTTTGTAATATATGCACTCTCTGAAGGAGAGATACATGGAGTATTTAACTTACATGTAGACGGTACAAGTATTATTTGTACTGATGAACAAGATTTTATACTTAGAAATGCAACAGATGGAACTCAAAAAGATGATTCAAAAATGGTTTGTTATGGAAGAATGAGTCAGGGAGATACTTTAGGAGGAGTAGGTATAGCAACAGTAAATACTTCAACAGGAACAACAAGCTATTCAAATATAGCTGTACCAGAAGCAGGAAGTAATCCTATTATGCCAGTCTTTACTCTTAGCTTATTTGATTTAATAAGAATATTTTTAGGTTTAAATATTGGTGGAAGTATTCTCACTCAAACAATAGAATCTTCAGATATAGATTTAACACCTGATAGACTTGGAGGTTCTTTTGGTTTACAAAATAGACAAGCAATAAATTTAAAAGAAATATTTGGTGATGAGTTTAATGTGTCACTTTCTTTTATGAGAGGAACTTCTGACCAACCAGCAATGGATAAATTAGTTTCTTTAGCAAATCAAAATAAATTTAAAAGACAATCAGAATTTTATGGTTCAAATGCAACAAGTCTACCTTATTGGAGTCCAAATCATAGACTATTAGATACAGCGTATGTTTTAGTTGAGTATGAAATTAGTGAGGAAATGACCGAACTTCCAGAATTCGAATACACTATTAAAGGAAAAGTATACGAAAATTATAATTATGATAATACTTTTACTCCTATATCAAGTGTTGCTCCTTCTATTTATGAAGGAGATAATGTAACTTATGAAGTAAGTTATAATAATGGAAATAGTTATGAAACTGTAAAGAGAAGTGATGGTACAACAAGTTTTAAAATACTTGATAGATATGAAAGAAAGACTCATACAGGAGGCACAGAATATAGATTACGTCCTGATGCAACTCCTTTATATAGAAGTGATGGAAGTACTTTAATTGCTCCAAATGGTAAACCAACTTATGATGATATTAGAATAAAAAAAGGAACTACAACATTTAACATGAAACCATGGAATGCAGGAGTTCTTACTACTGAAACTGCTTTTCCAAGTCAAAAAGTAGACGCAAATTCTGTTGGAGCATCTTCAAATAAATTAACTGTAACTGTAGGAAGTCTTGGAAACTTATCAGGTATTGATGAAGTACAAGTAGTATCTCAAACAGCAGGAAATGAATTATCAGGAGATTTAAAAAATTTAAAATTTGGTACTTTTGATACGACTACAAGTGGAACAACTCTTACATTAACTAATACTAATTTTTCATCTGCTCCGAGTTCTGGAACAAGTATAGCGTTACAACCTTCAAGAATATTTGATTTAAGTAGTATATCAGAAATTAATGCAATAACTAGCGCTAGCGATATAACAGGTCAATTTTTAGAAATAATAGAAACAGGAGAAAAAAGAGAAATAACAGCATTTGGAACTACAAGTAAAAAAGTAACTATCGCATCTCCATTTATGTTTCCACCACAATCTAATAATACATTTAAAATTACAGGAAGTGGAAGAGATTTGCGAGCAGGAAATAATCCAGCAATGCAACTTTTAGACTATCTTACTGACGGTATTTATGGAAAGGGTTTAGACTTAGATGATGATATAGATTTAAGCAGCTTTATTAGTTCAGCAAAACTTTGTGATACTCGTTCAGATGTAACAGTAACATTAACATCAGGAACACCTACTATTGGAAATAGATATATTTTTAATCCTAATAATTTTTCAGGTATAAATGTTCCTTTTTCAGGAAAAGCCAAGTCTTATAATTCTGCTACAAAAGAAGTAACTTTTACAGAAGTCTCTGGTAAACTATTACATGAATATAATAATTATAGAGTTTATGAAAAAGGAGATGTAATTTATTCAGCAGACCCTACTACAGGCGCTCCTTCTTTAAATACATATGTTAATAATACACCAGGCACAGTACCCCAAGACCCTGCAGACAGTACAGTAGTAGGGAGAACTAGTTTTTTAACAAATATAAGTGGTGGAAGTAATATAAGTTTAAGTGATGGCTCAACAACTTTAGTAATTGATAAATCTGTCCTTCCTGAATATGAAATATATGACTCTGATTTTATAAAATATTGGAGATATCTAGGTTGGGAGCACCATCATCAAAGATGGGTTACTAGACATCAAACTAATTTTGAGATAGATACAACAAGTTCTGTATTTGCTAATGTAAATATGATGTTAGCACATTTTAATGGAATACTTTCATATGAAAAAGGAAAATATGAACTAAATGTAGAAACACAAGAGTCTACTCCTGCGTCATCAAATAGTTTTAATGGTGTAAATTATAGCGAAAATGTAAATCCTTACTATATTGAAAAATCAGATATAATTGGAGATATAAAATTAACTGATAATTCTCTTAAAAATGCAAAAAATGTTATTCAGGCTCAAATAGCAGACCCAGCTATAAATTACAATAATAGAAATGTTACATTTTTAAATGCGGATTATTTAAAAGCGGATAGAAATGTCAGAAAAACAATGTCAGTTCCTTACACAGGTATAACAAATTACTATAATGGTAGAATAAATGCAGAAAGATTTTTAACAGAAACACGATTTGGAAAAGAGGTTACTTTTACTGTAGGTCAAAAAGGTCTATTACTAAAACCAGGACAAATAATTTCATTAAACTATGAGCCTTTTAACTTTACAAATAAATTATTTAGAATTGTAAACTTAAATTTTCAAGCAAACTGTACTGTAAGTATAAAAGCAACAGAATATGATGATGCTTCATATATAATTAGTGCTCAACGAAAAAGAAAAATATTTAGTGAAGATACAGGAGTTGATGTAATACTCAAACCTCCTGGTTCTCCAACAAATTTAAGTATTTCAACAACTAAACCAGGATATTTTGCAATAAGTTGGACTAATGCTACAAATTTTGTAGAAGCAAGTGATAGTACAGAAGTCTTTGCATCATCTGATAATAATAGAGCAAATGCAGTTTTAGTAGCAACTGTAGATAATGTTACAAATGTTGAATTTTTAATTGGAGATTTTGGAAATAGATTCTTTTGGATTAGACATAAAAGAATACACCAATCAAAAGGAAACACACAAAAAGTATTAAGAGGTGCATATGTTCCTTCAAGTGCAACAGGAGGTCAATCAGGAACAGCTAAATTAATGAATCCATCTTTTGGATTTGATGTTGCTTCTGCTTTTATAAAATTCAATGCTGCAGGAACTTTAGACCCATCAGGTGCTGGACAAGATACAACATTTAATGTAGCAAAAAGAGGATTAACAGGAACTCCTACAATTCAGTTATTAGATGCAGACCAAACAGCAAGAAGCGGAAATTCAGCATTTACTGATGGAAGTCAAAGCATTTCAGGAAATAGTGCAACATTAGATGCCAGTACTTTTGTATCTACTGATACTCCAAAAATAATAAAAGCTACTTTAACAGAGGGAGGAGAAACTTTTACAGCAATAGCATCAGTAGGAATTATAAAGACTGGAGCAGATGGAAGTGCAGGAATAAGAACAACAACAGGATTTATATATTTTAATGCGGGCTCAGCAAGTGCACCTGCTGGTCCTGATGCAGATAATAATGCCACTTTTACTTTTGGAACAGGAGCATTTACAGGACTTGATACAGGCTGGCAAATAACTCCTCCAACAACTAATCCAACAGACTCAAATCCTAAATTTTGGGTAGCAACATTTACGGCTGTTGAAAATGGTGCTGGAGTAGGAACTTCTAGTGGAGGCAATTTAACATTTGGAAGTGCAACAGAGTTTATTAACTTTACAGAAGTAGTAGCATTTACAGACTTATCAAGCGATACAAGTACAGTTATACATGGAGGGAATATTACAACAGGTAATATTCAGTCAGCAAACTTTTCATCAAGTGGAGGAAGTTTTTCTACAGCAGGAACAGAAATTAGACTAGCAGATGGTCAAATAACTTCACCACAATTTTCTATAGATTCAACTGGAAATGCCTCATTTGCAGGAAATGTTACAGCAAGTGGAACTGTATCTGCAAATTCAATAAATGCAGGAACACTAAGTGCTAATCGAATTGACCTTGATGGTACAAGCTTGACTGCTGATTCTAATGGTTTAAAAGTAGGAGGAATCGATATAAGTGCTCATGCAAATGTAGGCACATTAGGTGCTATTTTATCAGACCAGGGTGTGCATACACTTACTAATTCAGCTGTAAGGACTGTTGAAAGATTGACAACACCTCTTACTTTAACTATACCTGCAACTAGAACTGCAGCATCAAGAGCTTTTATTATAAGGTTAATGGCTAATCCAACTGGTACTTCATTAGCTAACCTAGGAGTAGCCACTTCAATTTTTCTGCAATGTGGATATGCAACAACTAGTAATATAACATCTCATAGCTCTTCGCCCTTTGTTAGCGGTGGTTCTATTGACCCTACTTATGCTAACAGCTATCTACAAAATATTTTTGCAGAGTCTGTTTCATTATCACATAAATTTACAATTACTACTAGCACAAGCGCAGCTACAACAGTTTATATTTATGGATTTGGAGGTATAGGGGGATTTTCAAACCCAGGAATACAGTATACTTTAACTTGCGAGGGTACATTTAGATAATGGATATAAGCATTTACATAAAATCGACAGGACAGATTATTTCTAATAGAAATATTTTATCTGCAGATGACATGACTCATTTAGATAGTGATACTTATGGATATATAGAAGGTACTCATAGTGTTTTAATTAAAAAATGGAACGGTAGTGCTGTAGTTGATTACAGTCCACCCTATATAGATGGAACAAATACTATACAAGTAAGAGGAAAAAGAAATTTATTACTTCAACAAAGTGACTGGACACAAGTTCCAGATAGTCCACTAACAGATGCTAAAAAAGCAGAGTGGGCTACATATAGGCAACAACTTAGAGATATGATGAGTTCGTATACAGATAGTGAAAGTAATACAGTAGCAAATACAACTTTTCCGACCCCACCGAGCTAGACGACTAAACCTAATTTTTTTATTCACGAAATATATTCATATTAACCAAAAAACTTTTATCATAAAAAGACCAAAGTCAGCTCCCAGTATTAAAAAGTCAAACCTATCAAAAATAACATTTGACATTTGGTGAAATTTTTAGTATAATTCTATAATTGGAGAATAATATAAATGTCAGCAGGAATATACAATTTTACATTAAATCAAGGCGCAACATTCACTAGACAGTTGACTGTCAAGGAAAATAATTCGCCTCTTAATTTAACAGGGCATACTGCAGCTATGCAGTTAAGAAGTACCTATGACTCAGCAACTGTAGCTTTAAGTATGACTGCCGCAGTAATAAATGCTACACAAGGTATTTTAAGTATAAGTGCAACTGCAACAGCGACAGCAGCCTTAGAAGAAGGAATTTATGTATATGACCTAGAAATAACAACTTCAGCAGGAGTAGTAACAAGATTACTACAAGGGCAGGTAACTGTATCACCAGAGGTAACTAGATGATAATAGTAGAAATTCAAGAAGTATCAGGAACGGGTGTAGTTTTAAATGAAACAATCACTACGATTACTACTTCATTGGACTTAATCTCTCCTTCTACAACCGCAGAAAATGTAACTGTAGAAGCACACAATACTATTCCGCAAGGAACATTAGCAAATGCTTTACAAGTATTGTCAGACCAATTCTTTAGAGGCCCAAATACTCCTTCAGGCTCAAATTTAGCAGAAGGAGATTTATGGTATGATACTGATGATGACCAATTAAAAGTTTATAGAGAAACTTCAACTAATAATTTTGAATTCGTTCCACTTGCACAAGCAACAGGAACAATGGACACGCTAGATGGTGGAAACTTCTAGAAGTCAATAAGGAAAAAAGATGGCACAAACAATAAAAATAAAAAGAAGTACGAGTACCGCCGCACCATCGTCCGCCTTAGGTGCAGGTGAATTAGCGTATTCATTTAACTCAGATAAATTATTTATCGGTGATGGTAGCGCAAATGACATAATCGGTGGTAAATTATATGTAGATTTGGTAGACCACACCGCTGGTACACTAACAGCAAGTTCAGCAATTATAGTAGATTCAAATAGTAAAATCGACAACTTATTAGTCGATAATTTACAACTAAATGGAAATGCATTAACTTCTACAAGTGGAGATATAGTATTAACAGCCGCACAAAACTTAGACCTTGATTTAACTGGCGGTACAATAGATACATCAACTCAAGCAACTGAATTAAAAGTTTTAGATAATAGTGCAACTGCTCTTGTAATTAAATCAAGTACAAATGATACTTACATGAGTTTTGTAACTACTAACTCTGGAGAAAAGATTACTATAGGTCAAATGTTTGATGCTGGGTCTGTAGAGGTTACAGGTACAAACTTTGATATTAACGGTGGTAACATTGATGGTACTACTATTGGTGCAAGTGCAGCAGGTGCAGCTACCTTTACTAATTTAACAGCTTCAGGAACAGTAAACTTTAATGGAGCAAGTATCACTAATTTAGGAACAATTAGTACTTTAGATATTAATGGTGGTACTATTGATGGAGTTACCATCGGTGGTGCAAGTGCGGGAGCTGGTACATTTAGTTCAGTTAGTGATGGAACTGCTAGTTTAACTGGTGGTGCTTTTACTGGATTAACT
>Ga0066835_10000132_pt1 | contig 14448 bp, 10 predicted proteins | sample ETNtaG_3_FD_67280 | JGI IMG/M metagenome (GOLD analysis project Ga0066835, IMG submission 67280) | Marine microbial and viral communities from oxygen minimum zone, Eastern Pacific Ocean - ETNP201302SV84 | ecosystem: Environmental > Aquatic > Marine > Unclassified ... | reverse complement strand
TAGACTTAATTATGGAGATATAAATCAATATACAATCATAGCTCTTCTGCCTAACTATTATGAAAATAAGCATTCATCATTGATATATATGGTTAAAAAATTAATAAAATTGACAAATTCAAACGAAAGTGGCTTTTATCTAAATGATTATTCTAAACTTTCAAAAAAACTAATCGAACTAGACTTAAAAAGTGAAAGAAAAACCATTTTGATTGGGGTTCCTTATGCGTTGCTTGACCTAATTGATTTTAATAAATTTCAATTAAATAATACAATTATAATGGAGACTGGAGGTATGAAAGGGAAAAGAAAAGAGATGGTGAGAAAAGAATTACATGAAAAATTAAAATCAGGTTTTGGGGTCAATAAAATACATAGTGAGTATGGAATGACCGAATTACTTTCTCAAGCTTATTCAAAAGGTGATGGCATTTTTAAAACACCTTTATGGATGAAAGCTTTTATCAGAGATATAAATGATGCTCAAAACTTAGATTTTAATAAAAAATCAGGGGCAATTAATATAATTGATCTTGCTAATTATAATTCGTGTAGTTTCGTAGCCACAGACGATATGGGTAAGTTTATTAATGAAAATGAGTTTGAGGTAATAGGAAGGATTGACAATTCTGATATGAGGGGTTGTAATTTATTGATCTAATCAATAGCTTTTATAAGAAATGTTTTTTTCTTACCTCTATTCACAACTATATATTTATTCTTAATTAAATCTTTTTCGCCAACCACATAATCTTTATTCACTTTATTTTTATTTATAGCAATTGAATTCTCACCTAGAGCCCTTTTCGCATCTGAATTAGAACTCAAAAACCCGGTCTTTTCGTGAAGTATTTTGGTAATTTCAACTCCGTTTTTTATTTCATATAGGCTAATCTCAGCCATAGTAACTCCTTCAAAAATATCTAAGAAAATAGTTTCTTCAACACCATTTATTTCAGAAAGAAAATTTTTACTAAAAAGAACTCTTGATGCTTTTTCAGCATTATCAAGTTCACCTTGACTATGTACCATTCGAGTTACCTCAGAAGCTAAAGCTTTTTGAAGAACTCTTAGATGAGGTTCAGCATTATGTTCACTGATTAATTCTTCAATTTTATTTTGATCAAGAAAAGTAAAAATCTTAATATAATTTTTTGCATCTTCATCAGAACTATTTAACCAATATTGATAAAATTTATAGGCAGAGGTTTTTTTCGTATCAAGCCATATATTTCCTCCCTCAGATTTTCCAAATTTAGAACCATCTGATTTTGTAATCAATGGACATGTTAATGCATAACCCTTTGAATTATCAATTCTTCTAATTAATTCAATTCCGGTAGTTATATTTCCCCATTGATCACTTCCACCCATTTGAATTGAACAATTATACTCTCTGTTGAGAAATAAAAAATCATAACCCTGAACAAGTTGATAAGTAAATTCAGTAAAACTCATTCCGGAACCAGAATCAGAATCAATTCTATTTTTTACTGAATCTTTAGACTTCATATAATTTATGGTAATATGCTTTCCAATATCCCTAATAAAATCTAAAAAAGAAAAGTCTTTCATCCAGTCATAATTATTTTTAATTAGAGCATGGTTGGAAAATTTATCATCAAAAGATAAAAATTGAGAAAGTTGTTGCTTTAAACAACTTTCATTTTTTTTGAGTGTTGCCTCATCTAGTAGATTTCTCTCCGATGATTTTCCAGACGGGTCACCTATCATTCCAGTTGCTCCACCAACCAAAGCAATGGGTTGATGTCCACTTTTTTGAAAATGTGCCAACAACATAATTGGTACCAAACTACCAATGTGCAAAGAGTCAGAGGTGGGATCAAATCCGATATATGCAGTTCTTTGGGAATCTTTTAAATATTCTTGTAATCCAGGTGTTGAGTCATGAATTAATCCTCGCCATTTTAGTTCATCAATAAAATCCATCATTTTGAATTATGTTAAACTTGTTGAAAGATAATCTAATTTTCGAAAATATTAGAATTTAAATTACCGCTCGACTTTGGTTTTGTCAATTTATTATTTTTTGGAGACTCAAAATTAATCTCTTGACTTCTTTTAGCTCTATCCTTTTTGTAATTTTCTATACTATCGATTATTATTTCTCTATTTAACTGAAGCTTGTTTAATACCTCTTCATAAATTGACAAGTATATTTCTAGATCTTTTGAGTAATATTCATTACTAACAACAAACTGAAGGCTATCAATATTATATTTTTTTAAGATATATTTTTTTGGCTTCATCCCATTATTTTCTAGGATTCTTTTATTAATTCCCTTTGAAACACTGATTAGTGACATATCATACAATATGTCAATCATTTTATCTTCAGGAATTAAATTGTTGGGTTTTGCATTTTCCTCGTTTAAAGAGCCACATGAATAGAAAATTAAGATTATACAAATTAGTTTTTTCATCTATCAAAATTAATTTTCATACCCAAGCCAGATTCGATTACTTTTCCGTTTGAAAAAACCAAATTCCCATTAACTAAAGTGTGCAATATTCTAGACTTAAAAGTCTTATTTTCAAAGGGCGACCAATTACACTTGTACATAAGATTTTCGTTTGAAACTTTCCAAGGACTTTTAATATCGAAAATTACTAAATCGGCATAAAAACCTTCCTGAAGAAATCCCCTTTTACTTACATCAAATAAGATTGCCGGATTATGACACATTTTTTGAACTATTTTTTCAAGTGAGATTTTTTGCTGGTGATAAGCCTCTAGCATTGAAACTAAGGAATGTTGAACCAAAGGACCGCCAGACGGACATGAAATATACGGATTCTGTTTTTCTTCAGCTGTGTGAGGCGCATGATCAGTAGCTATTACGTCGATTAAATCATTATTTAAAGCATACCAAAGCTTATCCCGATCATTTGATGTCTTTACTGCAGGATTCCACTTTATTTTAGACCCTAATTTATCATAATCCTGATCACTAAAGGTTAAATGATGAATACATACTTCACAAGTAATTTTTTTTTCTTTGAGTGGTAGTTTATTAGAAAATAATTCTAATTCTTTTGCTGTAGACAAATGAAAAACATGTAATCTTGCACCGGTTTTTTTTGCCAGTTTAACAGCCATACTTGAGGAGATAAAACACGCCTCTTCACTTCTAATTTTTGGATGATGACTTATGGGAATATTTTCACCAAATGAGTCAATATGTAATTTCAAATTATTTTTTATTGTATTCTCATCTTCACAGTGAACTGCAATCGGAATTTCAACATTAGAAAATATATTTTCAATGGAATTGAGGTCATCTACTAACATATTTCCAGTTGAGGAGCCTAAAAACAATTTTATTGCCGGTATTTCACTTATATTATTTTTTACTATTTCCTCAAGATTAGTATTTGTACCCCCGAACATAAAAGAAAAATTAGCAATTGAATTTTCTTTAGCTATATCAAACTTTTTGTTAAGCTCGTGAATTGTAGTAGTATTTGGCTGTGTATTTGGCATTTCAAAATATGATGTTATACCTCCAGCTACCGCAGCTCTTGATTCAGTATATATGTTTCCTTTATGAGTTAATCCTGGCTCCCTAAAATGAACTTGGTCGTCAATCAGCCCAGGAATAACAAAATTTCCTTCAGCATCAATAATCTTGGTATTTGGAAAACTTGGACTTATTGATTTAGAAATTTTTGAAATAAATGAATCTTCTATTAAAATATCCGATTCAAATATTTTTTGATCATTTATAATATTTGCATTTTTAATTATTGTTCTTTTCATCTTTTAATTAAAAAGGCTTTTTAATTTCATTAAAATTACCCCAAAAACAGCTTCACCTATTATCGAGCTATTTAGTTTTGATTTTCCTAGTTTTCTATCCGTGAAAATTATTGGGATTTCAACAATATTCAATTTATTCAAAAATAGTTTAAATTTCATTTCAATTTGAAATGCATATCCATTAAACTTGATTGCACTCAGATTTAATTTCTTAAGTGACTTAACCGAATAGCATACAAAACCAGATGTAGGATCCATTATTTTCATCCTTGTGATTAATCTTACATAAAATGAAGCAAAATATGAGAGAATAATTCTTTGAAGTGGCCAATTAACAACATTAATACCTTCAATATATCTAGAACCAATACATATATCATTTTTTTCATTTAAACAAGAGTTGTAAAGCCTATATAAGTCCGATGGATTATGTGATAAATCTGCATCCATAGAAATAATAAAATTATAATCTTTCTTCATAGCCCATTCAAATCCACATAAATATGCAGTTCCTAATCCCAATTTTGAGTCTCTAATTATTAAATCTAGCTTGCCCTTGAACTTTGGAATTACTTCTTTAACTTTACCAGAGGTTCCGTCTGGTGAATTATCATCAACAACTAATACATTAATATCTGGGTGAATGGTGAATATGGACTCAATAATTTTGATAATATTCTCACTTTCATTGTATGTAGGAATTATAACTAAGACTTCATTCATCGAGATGTTTTTTGTAAAAGTATTATTTTTTAGTTTAAAGATAATGTAATGTTTAATTATGATTAGAGATATAATTTCAAATGATTCACTGACTGTATTACTATTTGGATCTATTTTTTTTATGATAATATTAAAAAAAATAGATCCAATCATATTTAGTCAAAATTTAAGTTTTAGAAAAAAGGAACTTGTAAATAAAATTTCGACTAAACTCTGGGGTATTAAATTTTTGGAGATACTCTATAATTTATTGTTTATTTCAAATATATCAATCCTATTAGCATTTTTTAAGGATCAAAATTTTAATCTGATTATTTATTATGAATTATTTAAATATTTTTTTATTTTTTTTATATCAAAAGTTTTATTAGATGTTATAATCGGAAAAGTATTTTCGATCAGTCGAATCATGAAAAGCTATGTCTGGCAAAAGTTGGTTTACTGTAATTCCCTAGGAATTGTCTTATTGTTATTTAATTTTTTAATTGCTTACACAATTTTTGAAAAGCAGTATATGGTATCCTTTTTTATTGCTTTATCGATACTATATTTAATATTTGCCTACTTCTCCATTTTTTTTTCGATGAAAAAAGTAATATTTAAAAACTGGTTTTATTTTATTTTATATCTTTGCACACTTGAAATTATACCATATTACTATTTGATTAGTAATGTTTTATAAATTTTGCGGTGCTAATGAAAGTTAAAACAATACTTGTTTCTCAACCTCGTCCTAAACTAGAGAATTCTCCTTTTTTGGATTTACAAAAAAGGAGAAGAGTAAAAATTGATTTTATTCCATTTATACATGTAAAAGGTGCTACTGTAAAAGAAATAAGACTTCAGAAAATTGACCTAACAAAATTTTCTGCTATAATTTTAACCAGTAGATATGCTGTTGACCACTACTTTAGAATTTGTGAAAAAATGAGATTTAAAGTGCCTGATTCGATGAAATACTTCTGTCAATCAGAGGTTGTTGCATTGTATCTTCAAAACCATGTTGTATACAGAAAAAGGAAAATTTATGTTGGTAAGAGGGCATTTAAAGACTTAATTCCTTTAATAGATAAGCACAAAAACGAAACATTCCTTTTACCCACTACCGACAAATTGAAACCTGAGGTTCCAAAACTTCTCGACGAGTTAGATATAAAATGGAAACAGTCGGTATTTTACAAAACGGTTATAAGTGATTTGTCTCACTTAGCTGATGTTACTTATGACGTATTAGTATTTTTTAGCCCCTCTGGAATTGAATCATTACTTCATAATTTTCCAAATTTTCAACAAAATAATACCAGAATTGCGGTTTTTGGCGCTATTACCAAAAAAGCTGTTGAGGATAAAGGTTTAAATGTTGATGTCTATGCCCCCACGCCAAAGTATCCATCAATGTCTATGGCCCTTGACAACTATATTTTAAAAGCAAATAAAAAAAAATAAATATTATTTAATATTTGGTGCTCCAGACAAAATTTCTTTGTCTGCTTTCTCTAGAAAATTTTCAAAGTTGTCAACAAAAGCTTGGGATAACATATATGCTTTTTTATAATATTTCTCATCATTATTCCATGTTTGTCTTGGGCTTAATACACTTGTTGGAACATTTGGACAAACTCTTGGTTGCATTAAATTAAAAACTGAGTGGATATGATAATTATCAGCATTTAACTTTTCCAACTCACCAGACATTGCCGCATTAATCATTGCTCTGGTATATTTTAACTCCATTCTTTTTCCTATGCCATAAGGCCCACCAGTCCAACCAGTATTAACTAACCAAACATCAACTCCAGATTCACTCATTTTCCTAATCAACATCTTTGCGTAAACGGTTGGGTGAAGAGGCATAAAGGGGGCACCAAAACATGCAGAGAATGAAGGTACTGGCTCATTTACACCATCTTCAGTTCCTGCAAGTTTTGATGTGTAGCCAGAAATGAAATGATATGCCGACTGACTTGGGTTTAATTTTGAAATCGGAGGTAAAACACCAAACGCATCAGCTGTCAAGAAAAAAATATTTTTTGGATTATTTCCTATGGATGGCTTTTTTATATTTTTTATAAAATTAATAGGGTAACTAACTCTTGAATTTTGAGTTATAGTTTTATTATCAAAGTCAACAGTGCCGTTTTTGTCAATAATAACATTTTCTAATAGTGCACCTTTTTTAATTGCTCCAAAAATCTCTGGTTCTTTTTCTTGAGATAAATTTAGAACTTTTGCATAACAACCTCCCTCAAAATTAAATATGTTATCATCATTATCCCATCCATGCTCATCATCTCCAATTAATTTTCTTGATGAATCGGTTGATAATGTTGTTTTACCAGTACCTGAAAGGCCAAAGAATATTGAAGTATCATTCATTTCACCTGAGTTAGCACTACAATGCATTGGAAGGACATTTTTTTCAACAGGTAAGGAAAAATTAAGAACAGAAAAAATCCCTTTTTTAATCTCTCCTGTATAACCTGTTCCACCAATAATTATAATTTTTTTTGAAAAATTAATTATTGAAAAATTCTTATTGTCAATAGCATCAACGGATGGATCTGCTTGAAAATTTGGAGCTGAAATTACAGTCCATTCAATATCAAACTCATCTTCCTTAAAAGGTCTTAAAAACATATTATGTGAAAAAATATCACTCCATGGATATTCACATATTGTCCTCAAATTCAATCTATTTTTTTCTGATGCACAAGCATAGCAATCTCTTACATACAATTCCTTTCCCGAAAGGTGAGCGATTAGCTTGCGATATAAATTTTCAAAAATGCTTGGTTTAATGGGTCTATTTATTTCACCCCACCATATTTTTTCTGCGGTAATATCATCCGAAACAATATATCTGTCTTTCGGAGATCTTCCCGTAAATTTTCCAGTATTTATTGCAAGTACATTATTATTGGTTAGGACCCCTAATTTGTTTTCAACACAGATTCGATAAAGCTTTTCAACAGAAAAATTATAATTTATTTTGGCATTAAGAATTCCATATTGTTCCAATGAAATACTCTGTTTATTTAAATCGTTTGAGTTTCGATTCATGAGTTAGCTTTTCAATAAATTGAAAGAATAAAATTAATCTAAATTATTTAATTAATACTAGTTTTAATTTACTAATATTATATTTTAAATTAGGTTATATGAGAAATATTTTAATTGTTGGTGCAGGAAAATCATCTCCCTATTTGATAAAATATTTAATTGAAAATTCACAAGAACAAAATCTCTTCTTACATATCACTGATTTGAAAATTGATCACTTAAAAACCTATTCAAAAAACGAAAGATGTAGTGTTTCATCAATAAATATATTAGACGATAAACAAAGAGAGGGGTTTATACAAAAAAGTGATATCGTCATATCAATGTTACCCGCAAGATTTCATATTATTCTTGCCAAATCATGTTTAAAGCTTAAAAAAAATTTACTAACCGCTTCTTACGTTGGTGATGAAATGAAAAAGCTAAATATGGAAGTGATTGGTAACAATTTAATTTTTCTAAATGAGATTGGTTTAGACCCTGGTATAGACCATATGAGTGCAAAAAAAATAATAGATAATTTACATGATAGAGATTTTAAGATAACTTCTTTTAAATCATATACAGGTGGTTTAATTTCACCCGAAAGTGATAATAATAATTGGAATTATAAATTCACATGGAATCCAAGAAATGTAGTTTTGGCTGGCCAGGGATCTCCAGCAAAATATATTGAAAATAAAAAATATAAATACCTTCCTTATAATAGGTTATTTGAAAATACCGAAATGATAAATATTAAAGATTATGGAGACTTTGATGTTTATCCAAATAGAGACTCTTTAAAATACCGAGAGGTTTATGGCTTGGAGGATATTGGTACTATGATAAGAGGAACTATAAGAAAGGTTGGGTTTCCGAAATCATGGAATATGTTGGTAAGATTAGGTGTTACAGATGATAGTTTTAAAATTTCTAATTCTCAGGGGATGACATACAGAGATTTCCTCAATTGTTTTTTACCATATCACAAATCTTTGTCTATTGAGGATAAAACGAAAAAAATATTAAATATTGATGAAGGAGATTCCCAATGGATTAAGCTAAACGAAATTGATTTATTTAATGATTCAAAAAAAATTCCTTTAAAAAATGCCAGTCCAGCACAAATTTTAGAATATATATTGAAAAAGTGCTGGAAGTTAGAATCTCAAGATAAAGACATGATCGTAATGTATCACGAGTTTAAATACATAAACAAATCAAGTACAGAAAATAAAATCATTTCTACAATGGGATGTATTGGAGAAAATAGCACTTATACAGCAATGTCAAAAACTGTTGGTTTGCCTCTTGCCATAGCTTGTCTTTTAATTTTGAATAAAGAAATCAACTTAAAGGGTATTCAAACTCCGATAAATAAAGAAATTTATGAGCCAGTTCTAAAAGAACTGGAAAACTATGGAATATTCTTTAAAGAAAAATAATCTTATGAAAAATGATGTTATAAAATTAGACGGTATAGATAAAAAAATATTACAAATGCTGATGGAAAATTCAAGAAGGCCTATTTTGGAAATAGCAAAAAATATTGGGATTTCAGGAGCTGCTATACATCAAAGACTTAGAAAACTAGAAAAAAATAATTTAATTATTGGGTCAAGTATAAAAGTCAATACAAAAATATTAGGTTATACTACGATGGCATTCATTGGAATTTTCTTGGACAGGGCAACAAATAATAAAACGGTAGTCAATCAACTTAAAGAGATAAAAGAAATACTTGAATGTCACTATACCACCGGAGATTGGAGTATACTTGCAAAACTTATTTGTAAAGACAACGAGGACCTAATGGAAATTTTAACAAAAAAAATTCAAACTATCAACGGAGTTGCCAGAACAGAAACATATATTTCACTAGAGCAACAGATAAGTAGACAAATCACTTTGTAATTTGATTAATTTTAATTGAATATCTTTGATGTCCGATTAATTAAATTATGCAAACACAAATGGTAAAAATATTTAAAAAATTTTTTTCAATAATATTACTCTTCTTATATATTCAAAGTTGTCAAAATGAGTCAATTGACCAAAATTATGCTGATAATGACTCAGATGGATTTTACGATTTAATTGATAATTGCCCCTCAATCTCGAACCCCGAACAAGTTGATAGTAACGGAGATGGAGTTGGAGATATGTGCTCTGATATTGATGATGATGGCATAATAGATATTGAAGATAATTGCCCTGAAAATTATAATCCATATCAATTTGATAATGATGGTGATGGTGTTGGTGATGGGTGTGATCTAGTTGATTTTACATCATTACCTTGTATTGATGGTTTTGCTGGTGAATACCCTTGTAATGGATATAATTTAATTGGTCATCTTTCTATTGAAAATCTCAGTATAGATTTTGTAGAAAACACTAGGGTTAATGATTCGTGGGGATGGAAAGATCCTGAAACTGGAAAAGAATATGCTATTGTTGGTCTATCATCCCATACATCCTTTGTTGACATGAGTGACCCAGATAATTTATTATTGATTGGAGTTATTCCTACAGCCTCTGTTAATAGTATCTGGAGAGACATTAAAGTTTATAACAATCATGCATATATTGTAAGTGAAGCATCAAATCATGGCATGCAGATATTTGATTTGACAAGATTAAGAAACGTAGAAAATATACCAAGTGTTTTTTCACCGGATTCACATTTTACAGATTTTGGAAGAGCACATAATATTGTAATAAATGAAGATACAGGTTACGCATACCCCGTTGGAAATCAAGATCCTGGAAGAAGTTTTACAAGAGATGAAGGACATGAAGGCGGCTTATTTGAAGGAGGTCCAATATTTGTAAACATCCAAAATCCATTAGCCCCTGTAATGGAGGGCGGATTTAGCGATACAGGCTATTGTCACGATGCTCAAGCCGTAGTTTATAATGGGCCTGATAATGAGCACTTAGGCAAAGAAATTATAATTGGAAGTAACGCACAACATGTAGACATTGTAGATGTGACAGACAAAGCAAATCCAATCCTAATTTCCACTATAGTATATGAAAATACACATTACACACACCAAGGCTGGTTAACAGAAGATCATAAATATTTTATTGTTGGAGACGAATTGGATGAAGCTGCTGATGGGATTAACACAAGAAGTATAGTTTTAGATTTAACTGACTTGGATAATCCACAATTACATTATGATTATTACGGTCCAACATTGGCGATTGATCATAATGGTTACATTGTCGGGAACAGATTTTATTTAGCCAGCTATAAAGCAGGTTTGAGAGAAATAGATATCAGTCAAATAGAATCACAACAGATGAGTGAAGTTGGTTATTTTGATTCTTATCCTCAAGGGGATGGCTCAGGGTTTAGCGGAGCGTGGAGTGTTTACCCATTCCATGAAAGTAAAAATATTATAATTAGCGATATACAAAATGGTCTTTTTGTTGTTAAAAGAGAAAATTAAATGCTGATAGTGTGTTAATCTTTTTCGGAGTTTTTTTGGTGCAAGTTTAATAGAATACCAAACAAGGCAAGGATGAAAGCATACAAATAATAATTTTTAAAGAGGAAATAGAAAAAGAATATAACTAATATAACTTCGAATAGTTTTTCAACAATTTTCACAAATCAAATATAGAAAATAGGAAGACAATTATTATACAACAAAATTTATAATTTTTCCAGGCACTATTATAACTCTTTTAGGTTTATTACCATCTAATTTCTTTATAAAATTTTCGTCAGAAAGAATTGCTTTTTCTATTTCTTCTTTAGATAAATCGGTAGATAACTCAATTTTATATTTTAATTTCCCATTTATTGAAACAGGGTATATTTTATTGTTGTCTTGTAAGTATGAGTCAATGTGCTGTGGAAAACTTGAAAAAGTTATAGATTCTGTATTACCGATTTGCTGCCAAATTTCTTCACAAATATGAGGAGCAAAAGGGGATAATACAATTAATAACGGTTCTAAAATCTCTTTACTCCCACATTTTTGTGCAGTTAATTCATTCACCGTTATCATTAGTGTTGAAACTGCTGTATTAAAAGAAAAAGTCTCTATATCAGAAGAAACCTTTTTAATACATCTATGTAAAATTTTTAATGAATCTTCACTTGGTTTTGAATTATCTATTCTTAGTCCATCGGAATTAAAATAAAGTTTCCAAAACTTTTTTAAGAAATTGTGAACACCAGAAATTCCGGCAGTATTCCATGGCTTGGATTGTTCAAGTGGGCCAAGAAACATTTCATACATTCTCAAAGTATCAGTTCCAAATTTTTCACATATTTCGTCAGGATTAACAACATTGTATTTTGATTTTGACATTTTTTCAACTTCTCTGTGGACCTTAAAAACTTTATCAAATTCAAAAACTCCTGCTTTAAATTGAGGATTTTCTTTTTTTAATAAATCTATATCCAATTCATCTTTTTCATTTACATATTTAATGTCAACCAAAATTTTTTGAGTACTAAATTTATTTTCCAACTCAGATGAAATATATCCTGTCTGATCAGTTTTTCTAAAAATATAGGCGCTATTTCCTAGAATCATTCCTTGATTGACCAGCTTCTTAAATGGCTCTTTTGTATTAACGCAGCCTAAATCATATAAAACCTTATGCCAAAATCTAGAATATAATAAATGTAAAACCGCATGCTCTGCCCCACCAATGTATAAATCAACTGGCATCCAATATTTTATACTATCATTCGACGCAAACTCTGATTGGTTATTTGGATCTAAAAACCTTAAATAATACCAACATGATCCAGCCCATTGAGGCATGGTATTCGTTTCTCTCAAAAATTTACTGCCGTTAATTGAAACAGATTTCCATTCAATATTCCTAGCCAAAGGAGACAAACCATCATCTGTTGGAAGATATGAATCAACTTCAGGTAACTCAACAGGTAAATCTCTTTCGTCAACAGCTTTCATACCAGCTTCACAATGTAAAATTGGAATTGGTTCACCCCAATATCTTTGTCTTGTAAATATCCAATCTCTTAGCTTATAATTGATAGTCTTTTTTCCTTGTCCATTTTTTTCTAAAATTTCTGTAGCTACCTCTTTAAATTTTATACTATCCATACCGTCAAATTCGCCTGAGTTAATAATCTCACCTGCTCCAGAGTAAAACTCATCATCACTTTTTATAACTTTTAATATTTCAAGATTAAACTTTTTTGCAAACTCAAAATCTCTTTCGTCATGAGCAGGTACAGCCATTATTGCTCCTGTACCATATCCGTATAAAACATAATCAGAAACCCATATTGGTATTTTACTTTTTGACATAGGGTTTACGGCATATGACCCAGTAAATACACCCGTTTTATTTTTTTGATTCTCCTGCCTTTCAAGATCACTTTTTGATAGAGCAGCTTCTTTATATTCGTTTATTTCTTTTTTTTGAGCTTGTGTTACAATTGAATCCACGATTGGGTGCTCAGGTGCAAGCACCAAATATGTCGCTCCAAAAATAGTATCCGGTCGAGTAGTGAATACTTCAATCTTATTATTTCCATCAACTTTAAAACTTATTTGCGCTCCAGATGATTTCCCAATCCAATTTCTTTGAGATGCTTTAATAGATTCAGGCCAATCTAAATTATCTAAATCATCAAGGAGCCTGTCAGCATATTCAGTTATTCTCATGACCCATTGTTTCATTGGTCGGCGAATAACGGGATATCCACCTCTTTCACTTAACCCCCCTATTACCTCCTCATTTGCTAGTACTGTTCCTAATTCTTCACACCAATTAACATCTATAGTATCAATATATGCTAATCTTTTATTGTCTCTAAATTTTATTTTTTCCTTTTCACTTAAAGTTTCAGGAATATTTAATTCAGATATATTAACCGCCTTATTTTTTTCTTTATCAAAGTAGGAGTTATAGAGTTTTAAAAAAATCCATTGGGTCCACTTATAATAGCTACTATCACTTGTCTTTATTTCTCTACTCCAATCATATGATAAACCAAGTCTGTTTAATTGTTCTTTAAACCTGATGATATTATTCTCAGTTGTAATTTTGGGATGTTGACCTGTTTTTATTGCATACTGTTCAGCAGGTAATCCGAATGAATCAAACCCCATAGGGTGTAAAACATTAAAACCCTTTGTTCTTTTGTATCTTGAAATTATGTCTGATGCAATATATCCAAGAGGATGTCCTACGTGTAATCCCGATCCGGACGGGTATGGAAACATGTCAAGAACATAATACTTTGGTAAATCAGATTTGTTGTTTACTTTGTAAATCTTTTTTTCACGCCAATATTTTTGCCATTTTTCTTCTATACTTCTAAAATTGTATTCCATCTTATTTATATTGACCCATGAAAACAAATTTACATTTTCTGCTAACAATAGAAAATCTTTTTAATTATTGATTTCTTCATTACTTTTATAGACGAATCATTAATAAATTTTCAATTTGATGAGAAATATAAAAAACACAAGACTTTTTACATCTTATGTTTCAATCACAATAATAATGTCTATAGTATTATTCTTGTTTGGTTTTTTTGGTATTTTCTTCATCAGCTCTAATTCAATCGCAAACTCATTTAAAGAAGATTTTTCGGTTTCAATTTTCTTTAAGGAAAATGCAAAAAAAATAGAGATAATTCAACTACAAAATGAACTTTTGATGAGTAGTTACATTCAAAAATTAAAATATATTTCTAAAGATGATGCATTATTGATTATGAAAGAGGAATACGGACAAGATTTTATTCAGGAACTAGGGTTTAATCCACTTGTCAATTCAATCGACATTAATCTAAAAAGTGAATTTGTTGAAGCCTCTTCTTTAGATAGTATTTCTAATATAATTAGTAAGAAAAAATATGTTGATGAAATTACCTATGATAAAAATTTAAT